>JAEEGL012001540.1_pt1 | contig 35084 bp, 28 predicted proteins | sample 9134231 | NCBI WGS metagenome assembly JAEEGL01 (sample SAMN16246548, study PRJNA631951) | gut metagenome | biome: gut microbiome; feature: rumen; material: fiber-attached | host: Bos | place: Iran: Karaj | collected 2018-10 | reverse complement strand
TATCACCGTGGTCAAGGTGAAGAGCGATCGGGATATCAGGATTCTCGATGATAGCTGCCTCAACAAGCTTTACGAGATAGGTGTGGTTAGCATAAGCTCTAGCACCCTTTGAAACCTGAAGGATAACAGGGCTCTTGAGCTCGCCTGCTGCCTCTGTGATTCCCTGAACGATTTCCATGTTGTTTACGTTGAAAGCACCAACAGCGTAACCGCCGTCATAAGCCTTCTTGAACATCTCGGTCGTTGTTACCAATGCCATATATATGTCCTCCTGAATATTTTTTATAACGTCCTTATCTTACATTCTTTTCTGCAAAACTCAACCGCCAAATAAGGGGAAGTATGTGTAATTAACAGAACTTTTGCATATTTACGGGGCTTATTCCACCAAATGATTTTCGCTATATACGAAAAAGAGTTAATCACGGCTAATCGCGCCGGAAACCGGGCCGCAACCCGTTTGATAATGTCAAACAAGATGCCCGGTCCTGTGTCACTGTCCGGGCAAAGGGCTCCGGTGCTGACGGCCGCCGTTGTTGATAAAAGGTGGCAGAAAGGGTAGACTTTTTAATCTGAGTATAAAACAAGATATCACGGAGGGTTGGAAAATGGAGAATCAGGTCAATGACGTAATGCGAGTAGTCCCTTACGATAAGGACCGCAAGACCATCACTTTCTATGACACATTCGTCGATATCAACGGCGACATCATCAAATATGATGACATTGCGGTCATACAGTCAGGCGCATTGAACTCATCTTCAATGATCTACTTCTATTTCAGCAATTCGTTTACATATAACTTCGATTTCACGACTTACGACGGAACGAAGCACAGATTTAAGAGAAGCGGTTATTCCGCATACGGAATCGGCACATATAAGCGCATTGCAAAAGAGTTTGAGACCGTGTCACCGCCGTTCTACTCGATCGTTGTAAGAAAGGTCGGAGAGCGCCTTATCAACAGGATCGAAAATGGCGCCACCGCAAATATCTGCGGCCTTGAGATAACCAGGGACGGCGTTACTTACGTAAAGAACAAAAAGAAGACTTTCAACATCGACAGAAGCAATTTTGAAAAGGCCGTCAACAACAGCACTTACATGAATAACACTGCCGAGATATACATGAAAGACGTTAAAAAGCCCGTCTTCAGAGTCTCACTCAACGAGCCCAACGCAAGACTGATCGTTCCGATCGTTAACTATTTCCTGCAGTACAGACCTGAGGAAAACAAAGAGGTTGTCTCAGACGACAGCAAATATGCCGGTCCCTATGCCGGGATGATAACCGGGAATCCTGCCGCACCTGAAGGCAACTGAGGTTTTATCTCGGGAGATATTCATCTTCCGGATTCATCTTTTTTCTCTTCTCCTTTTGGGCAGTTATTACCGTGAAAACTATGCCGAATACGGGAAGGAGCACGAGACCGCCGCAAAGCAGGATATATCCGGTACGCGAACTTGTGCAGTCGAGAAGGACCGTTCTGATGACCCAGCCGTCGCTCTCGTAGATCTGCATCTCATCAAGAGCACCTGTATAGTAGCTGTTTACCTCGCTGTCCTGTATCTTGACGGTGCCGGTGAATGTCCTGGGTTCCATCTCGATCATTCTGGTCTTGCCGTCGATATAGTCGTAGGTGGCATCGGTAAGTTTATCAAGATATTCCCTGTCAGCCTTTTTGGAAACTGACATCGGCATGATGGAGCCGTCTGCCATCCACATCAAGTAATAGTAGGAATGACCTGTGGGGACAAAAGAATATGTCTCCGTCTCTTCGCAGTACGCACCAAGGCATGCGATAGCTTCGTATGAGATCCACTTTTCTGAATATTTGGAGTGGTCAAGCGCTGCCTCTTCGTATGTGGCAACAACGCCTCCGAACATGAGGTTTCTCATAAAGAACGCGCATGATCCGAACAGAATAAGGGCAATCATTGATAAGATCGCAAGTTTTGACGTGCTTTTCATAAAAAGACCCCCACAGAAGAATTTCTGTCCGCTATTGTATCACAAGAGCATGGAATTCCGCCGCGGGGGACTTTTTATGTACAGGGGCCTGTTACTTAATAGGTTTTTGGGAACGTTTCGGGCGTTTCTGCCTGACAGCTTTTTTACTTATCCTGGCTCTGAAAACACCGTCTTTGATCTCTGTGGAAAGCTTCAATTTGTGCTGCTCGAGGATCCTTCCGGCAATCGTTATTCCGGTTCCGGGAGTGAACTTATCGACAGTTGCCTTGTTGGTAAAGGTTATGGCCTTCGGGGCGATCACGACGTTGATCGTTGAATCCCGGGTCTTATATTTATTGGCATTATCGATAATGCAGGTCAGCGCTGTCTTAAAGTATTCCCTGTCTATCTTTAGCTTCCTGTCGCCTTCGATGTTCAGTTCAGCGCCCACCCTTAAAGCGACTTCCTTAATGACTTCGCTGCATGAAGCTTTCCTGAACCTGAGATCGTTTTTCTCGGCGGTCTTCAGGATCGCTTCGATGTCCTCGTTCATGGATCTTGTTTTCGCGAGGATCTCATCGGCATAGCGGTCTTTGTCAGCATCATCATCGGTATCCTTGAGATTCTCGGCATAGCCGCTTAAGATCTGCAGAGGCGTCTTGAGGTTATGAGCGAGGGAATCTATAAGGTTGTTTTTAAACTCATTCAGTTCATAAGCCTTCTTGTACTGAATGTACGGTCTGATCGCCGTGATAACCGGGATCAGAAGGCACAGGACTGCAAGGCTTCCGGCGATCGCATTGAGTGCAGGCTTGAATGCTTCCGTGAACGTGGCTGTCGTAATGACAAATTCGATCATGTACTGACGTCCGCCGCACTTGTACAACTCTATGATGCCTCTGGTCTTCCTTCCGTTGGATTCCATCTCGGCCTCGTAGAATCTGTTGTTCTTTAATTCCTGGAACTTCGGGTTGTATCCGGGGGCATATAGATCCTTAATGCTGGATATGAGGAAGACGTCTCCTTCCTTAGCCAGGAACTCATCCGGGCGTTTCTGGAAACCGTAAATATGCGACGGGATAACCGGACCGTTCTCGAGCGTCTCGATGACCAGGTCATAGTAATACGTAAAATCCTCGTCTCTGAAATCCCATTCTTTTCCGTTTACCAGTCCGAAGAATCCGTCTGATTCAGTGGAAACTTCTCCCAGATAGATCTCGTTGTCCTCCATATAAGCCGATTCAATGTTCAGCTCCTGTTTCTGATAACTCTCGCTGAACTCCGCAGGTACGGAAAACAGTTTGTCGCTGAATGCATCTGACATCCAGATCAGCTGATATGCATTTATCAGACCGGAATCCGGATGATATCTTATTTCCCATATGTCGCTGCATTTTCTGTAGACCACACTGTACGCAGCGGTATTAAATTCAGTTGTCTCTTCAACCAGTGAGAGCAGATCCTCATCATCTGTAAGATAGACCCATCTCTGAACAGATATCTCTGTCGGAACGATATCGTAATCTGACTCATAGATCGGAACAAATGCACCGTCATCCCTGACCCTTGCCATGCGGATATAATCAGCCTGATAAAAGTTGCACATTATGTTGACGTAGAGATCATCGACCCTGTGCTGGTAGTGATACAGGATCATGTGCTCATACTGGCTGGTAAGTCTTTCAAAACCCTGGTTGAGGGCCGCGTTATATTTGTCCTTAAGATATGCGAATATCGTGCCGAATAATAACACTCCGGTAAGAATGCTGAATAATAATCTGTATATCAGGAAGTGAAAATATCTTTTCCTCTTCAACCGGTGACTCCTTTCAAATGATTTCCCTTTATTTCCCCTTATCTGCGGCTTATCCGTTATATGTCTTCTTCAATAAATCTCCTGTCAGTCGAACCTGTATCCGACACCGACGATCGTCTTGATGCGGTCGCCTTCCTTGCGTAAGAGTTTTCTCAAGTTCTTCACGCGGTTATCGGTGACTCTCTCACTGATATACGGGTCGTCACCCCAGGCAACTGCCAGAAGGAGCCTTCTGGTTATGGCAGTTCCGGGGTGCTCCATCATGTATTTGAGGATCTGGTATTCCTTGGGCGGAAGATCGATAACTTCATCCGCGACGCGGACTTCAAATCTTAAAGGATCAAGCACGAGCTGCCCGCTCTCAAGTATCCTGTGATGCTCTTCCCCGGTCGATGTTCTCTCAAGGATAGCCAGGAGCTTGCTGTATAGGACAGCGAGCGAAAAGGGCTTGACCACATAGTCATCCGCACCCAGCTCATAGCCGTACAGGATATCCTCTTCCCTGACTTTGCCGGTCAGGAAAACGACTGCGACGTCCGACCTCTTTCTGATTATCTTGCACAGTTCAAAACCGTCCAGGCCGGGCATCATGATGTCCAGAAGGATCAGGTCATATTTCTCATTAAGGATCTTTGAAAGACCGGCATTACCGTCCGTGGCAACATCAAGGGCGATCTTGTCGCGCCTTCTGAAGTAATCCCCGATAACTTCCCTTATCTGTCTGTCGTCTTCAACGAGCAATACTTTGTACATAAAATTCCGTAATCCTCCCCCTGTAATAACTATATTACATTCACAGTGTATCGTTAGTATATTGATTTGAAAATGGAAATGCCTGCTAAACCACGGGTTTTGCTGTCCGGCCGGCCGGTTTTCGAGCACGGGACGCCCGAAAATGTAAATTTTGTGAAATTGATAATCAATTTCATATTGACACCGGTATACCCCGATCCTATAATACGTTTCCGGGCCCAAAAAAATAATTGGGAAAGGATAATATGGCTTTTTAACCATTATTTTTGAAAATGAAACTATTAAACACAAAAAAGATCACATCTCTGGTACTGGCAGGACTCATGGCTTTCGGCGCATGTTCATGCTCTGCAGCAGGTGCCGGAAACAAGACAGATAAGAAGCTCAGCATTGTTACGACGATCTTTCCCGAATACGACTGGGTAAAGCAGATCGCCGGCGATAAGATCTCGGGCATCGATCTGACGATGCTCCTGGACAACGGCGCTGATCTTCACAGTTTCCAGCCTACCGCTCAGGATATCGTTAAGATCTCTTCCTGCGACGTATTCATCTATGTCGGCGGCGAGTCTGACGAGTGGGTAGAAGACGTTCTCAAAGAGGCCGTAAACAAGGATATGCAGACCGTAAACCTTCTCGAAGTACTTGGCGATAAAGTCGTTGAGGAAGAGATCGTTGAAGGAATGCAGAAAGAAGATGAGGAAGAGCACGACCACGCTGGTGACGAGGATCACGATGAAGACCACGATCACGACGAGGACCATGATCACGACGAGGACCATGAAGGCCACCATCACGAAGAGGGTGAGATCGAATACGATGAGCATGTATGGCTCTCATTAAAAAATTCCCAGGTGCTCGTGTCCGGTATTGCCGATGCCATGGGCAAAGCAGATCCCGACAACGCTGAAGCCTACAAGGCAAATGCCGAAAGCTACAACAAAAAGCTCGCCGAACTCGACGGCAAATATCAGGATGTTGTAAACGCTGCAGGCAAGGATACCGTGTTGTTCGGTGACAGATTCCCTTTCAGATATCTTGTCGACGATTACGGACTTAACTACTATGCGGCATTTGTAGGATGCTCTGCTGAGACAGAAGCAAGCTTTGAGACAGTCGTCTTCCTCTCAGGCAAGATCGATGAACTGGGCCTTTCAAAGGTTCTCGTTATCGAGAAGTCCGATAAGAAGATCGCTCAGACCATAATCGGCAATACAACATCCAAGGATCAGGAGATCCTCGTTATGGATTCGCTGCAGAGCACCACTTCCGCTGACAGCAATAACGGAGTAACATATTACTCTGTAATGGAAAACAATCTCGAAGTGCTTACCAAAGCACTCGCTTAAAAAGAAGGTACGATGGATCAGCTGACATGCAAAAATCTTAAACTCGGTTACGAGAATATCACCCTCACCGAAGACTTGAGCTTCAGTGTCGAAAAGGGCGACTATCTATGCATCGTCGGCGAGAACGGCGCGGGCAAATCAACGCTCATGCGCACGATCCTCCGTCTTCAGAAACCCCTTGCGGGTTCAATAGAATACAACGATGACCTGACCGCTTCAAAGATCGGTTATCTCCCGCAGCAAACAGTAGTGCAGAAAGACTTTCCTGCATCGGTTTACGAAGTAGTCCTCTCAGGCTGTCAGAACAGCCTGGGAGTTCATCTTTTCTATTCAAGGGAAGCAAAGAAAAGAGCCCTGGATACCATGGAGCGCCTGGGTCTTTCTGACCTTGCCAAGTGGTGCTACAGAGATCTCTCGGGCGGACAGCAGCAGCGCGTTCTCCTTGCAAGGGCTCTCTGCGCAACTGAGAAGATGCTCCTTCTTGACGAGCCCGTTGCAGGTCTTGATCCGCTCGTTACAAACGAGATGTACGACCTCATCAAAAAGCTCAATGACGAGGGCATCACGGTGATCATGATATCCCATGACATCGCGGCTTCAGTCAAATATGCAAAGCACATCCTTCACATCGGCAACGGATTCTTTTTCGGCACCGTTGAAGAATATAAAAAGTCATCTGCAGGAAGCGCATATCTTGAAGGAGGGGGAGCATAAATTATGGGCGATCTGGCTTCATATTTCGCATATCCCTTCGTAAGATACGCCCTGATAGTCGGCGTGCTAATTGCGCTCTGCTCTTCGCTGCTCGGCGTTATCCTTGTACTTAAACGATTCTCATACATAGGTGACGGCTTATCACATGTCGCTTTCGGCGCAATGGCTATCGCTGCAGTGGTCGGTCTTTCTGACCGCATGATACTCACTTTACCAATCACTATTGTTTGTGCGATCCTTCTTCTCCGGACCGGCCAGAACACCAGGATCAAGGGCGACGCAGCGATAGCCATGATATCCGTCGGAGCACTGGCTGCCGGTTATCTGCTGATGAATATATTCAACTCATCGCCGAATATCTCCGGTGATGTCTGCACCACGCTCTTCGGATCAATGAAGATCCTCACGCTGAGAAAGTCGGAGGTTATCTTAAGCATCGTTTTGTCGATCGTCGTGGTTATCCTTTTTATCGCTTTCTATAACAGATTTTTTGCCGTGACATTTGATGAGAATTTTGCAAAAGCTGTCGGAACAAAAACAAATCTTTTGAACCTTCTCATCGCTACTGTCATCGCAGTGATCATTGTCCTTGCAATGAATCTCGTCGGTTCGCTTCTCGTATCGGCACTCGTTATCTTCCCCGCGCTTTCCGCCATGAGGATATTCAAGAGCTTCCGCTCAGTAACCATCTTCTCGGCATGCCTTTCAGTATTCTGCGCACTCTTAGGAATAATCCTCTCGATCCTGTGGGGAACGCCGGTCGGCTCCACGATCGTCGTAACTGATATCGCGGCATTCGCACTTTGCGCCATTATAGGAAAGATCAAAGGCTGAATGTATTTATAAATATTACTACCGAGATGAAAACGAACAGAATGGCCGCGATCGTATCGAAGATATAAAGGAACATCAGGACTTTGCCGAATTTATAGTCTTTGTTATGCCTTCTGACACTGATCATGAGACCCCATGAGTAGAAATAGGCCGCCATCATAAGAATCGTCGAAAACGTTGCAATGAACAGGGTATCGTGTCCGCGTGAAAAAAGAGATATGGGGATCTGAAAAAAGAACTGACAGACAACCGGTGCGGCATATCTGAGGAGAAGTGAAAGTATGCAGTGAAATCTTGCCTGTTCCGGCGTTAATGTTTTGCCTGCGTCGCTGAACTGCTCGCTGTCGATATAAGATCTTTCCATGCCATGCACCTCCGTTTGTTTTCCGCTGCCTTATGGCAGTATAGTAACATGGCTTGGTATGAATTTCAATACATTTTTATCGTTTTTCGATATTTTTATATCGAGCGTCATTGGAAAGCGCTCTCAGGCTTTGCCTTCCTTGAACATCTTCATCATCTCGTTGGTAAGACTGTAATCGTCCGGCTGCAGGATAACATCTTCCCTGCTCCGCCACTCTGCGGTCTTAAGTTCGCCTGCATCCATCGTGATGGTATCGTCGCCGTCAACGTCGCAGTAAAAGCCTACGAGTATATCGTCGACTATGCCCCACGGCTGTGATTTGTAATAACGGATATTCCTGACCTTAAGTCCGGCCTCTTCCATGACCTCGCGGGCAACGGTCTCTTCAAGGGTCTCGCCTATCTCGGTGAAACCCGCAATGAGGGCATAGTGTGCAAAACCCGTCCTGTACTGCGTCACAAGGATCTTATCGCCGTTTGTAACTCCGACTATGACCGCAGGAACGATCCTTGGATAGATAACATTTCCGCACTCACATCTTAACGCGCGTTCTTTATCGTCCCTGTACGTTTCCTTGCCGCACCATCCGCAGTATTTATTGCCTCTGTACCAGTTGGCGAGCTGAAGCGCGGTATAAGCGAGGAACACCCTGTATTTCTTGGCAGTGCCCGAACGCCTGAAAGCCCTGACGTCAACAAACTCATATCCGTCAGGTATGATAAGATCCTCATCTTTCGCATCAAGGAAAAAGTAATTGTTCCCGTCATCTATCGAGAACAGGTAAATGAGCCTTTCAAGATATTCTGCGGGAAATTCATCCGCACGCGGAAAAAGGTCGCCCTTAACAAGGACGGCCTGCTTTCTGAAGGCTATTACGATGCTTGAGGCATCAGCTTTTCGAGCCGGATAATAATGATTATCCAGCTTATGTGGAAAGATATCCTGGATCATGATTTAGTTATCTCTTGATATGTTTTTATCCTGAGCCGGTATCGAAAATATGTCTTTCCGGCACCGGATCAGGACAGTTATTTCTTATCAGATATTGATCGTCTCAACAGGGCCTGTAAAGCCGCTGAATGTAGCCGTTGCATCCTTGAAGTAGAGAACCTGTGTGTTGTCGTCATCAGGATCATACATTGATTTGAGCTGGGGAAGCTTCTCGAGCATTGCAACCTTAACGTCACGGTTGTCATCATTGATGAGTTCGCCTGCTACGCGGAGCCATACGCCCGTGCTGCCGTCGAAAGCGCAGATCTCAGCCTTGGGGTTTGCTGCAAGCTGCTTTGAAACCGGCTTTACCTTGCCGGTCTGGATATAGAGCTTGCCGTCATAAACGAGCGCCGTGCCGAACGGTCTTACTCTGGGCTGGTCACCCTCAACGGTTGCCAGATAATAAGTCTGAGTCTTGTCCAAGAATTCGCATACCTTATCAATTCCTGCCATAGTCGTATTCCTTTCTTATCCTGAAAAAGATGATGTAATTATTATATGCTTTTTCCGCCGGCGTTTATACGGACTTTCCTCCTGAAGGTCATGTTCATTTTGTGGATAAATGATCTTTTGTCTTAAGATTCTTTTCTCTTTTTTCTGGCTTCCAGGATTGCATTTCTCTTATCTGCTGATTTCTTGATAACAAGAGCCGTGATGATCATGGCAATAAGTCCTAATGCCAGATAGATAGATGCATAGATGAAGAATGCGGATTCGCCGAGATCGAAGAACAGCCATGCGCCGCAGACAAATAACAGAGCATTAAGTAAAGGAATCCACCAGAATGTCTTTACCTGCTTGCCCGCGAAAAAGCCCGCCAGAGCAGAATAGACCGGATTGACCGCAAAGAACAGGATAAAGCTTATTGCCATGCTTGCGGTTCCCCTCACTGACTTTACCGCAAGAAACGGCAGCGCGATCATGATAAATGCGGAAAGAAGTATCCATAAGACAGACTTCTTTATCTTTGCTCTCTTCTCTTTTTCTGCTCTTGTAATGGTCATATTGTTCCTCCGAAAATATATCCTGTCATTCCCACATAAGGATAATACGGCCATTATAACACGGTATGCACCTTTACAGGCCTTCTGCCGGTTTATTGCAGAGTGTGATCGTGTGTGCTATCTTATTATTGAACGTGTTCAATAATCGAGGTCTTACTATGCAAAAAGACGAAAAACTTAATCTGACCAAAGAGAAACTGACTGACGCGACTTTCGCCCTTATGGAGGAAGCAGACGACCCAATGGGCGTCACCTCCAGGCAGATCGCTGCGCGTGCGGGCGTCAAGCCCTCCATGATCAATTACTGCTTCGGTTCACGCGAGAACCTTATATATCAGACTTTCCAGAAGCAGTACCTGAGTTTCCTTAATGAGACAAGGATAAAGAAGCTGATCGCATCAGATATCACGCCTAAGGATCTCCTTAAAAAGCTGCATTTCACAGTGGCAACGTGCCTTGTGGAAAACCCCAAGTTCACCCGTGCGATCACGGGATATGTTCTCTTCTCAAGAGACCTTTCAAAGGAATCTTTCAGCTACCCCTATGTCAAAAAGCATTATGCGGGCAGAAAGACCGATAAGGAATGCATGCTCATTGCTTATGAACTCTCAGCAATGATGCAGCTGATCATATACCGCAAGGATGAGATCAGGGAAAATTTCGGGATCGATCTGGATAAGGACAGGGAGCTCAGAAAATATATCAATATGAGGATCGATCTTCTTTTGGGTGACTGACATGAACTATATTTTTGATCTGGGTTCCATACCGTCTTCAAAGCTCGGGAAAGCCGGCGGCAAAGCATCTTCCTTATCCCTCATGATTCAGAACTTAAAGCTCAGGATCCCTTCCGGGTACGTCATCACCGCGGACGGTTTTCGCGACGGGAAAATAATTGAAGAAGCTTCGGAAGAACTTACCGTACTGACTGCACGTCTCAACAAAAACAGGACTTATGCCGTAAGGTCTTCTGCCATCGGCGAAGACGGCGCGGACAATTCCTTTGCAGGACAGTATGAGACCCTGACGGATGTGGGCGTGGACGGGATCAGTGATGCCGTGTCCATAGTCGCTTCATCCGCCCAAAATGACCGCGTCGGAAATTATAAAGACCGGAACGGCATAGAAAGCGAAGGGATCGGAGTCATTATCCAGGAGTTCGTGAGGCCGGATTTTGCAGGCGTGATCTTTACGTCTGATGTCATAACCGGAAGAGACGATAAACTGACCGGCAATTACGTTGCGGGCGAAGGCGAGAAGCTCGTGTCCGGAACCGCGGATGCCAATGAGTTCAGGATCGGTGTCCTTGACGGTTCCTATGAAGGTCCTGATGAGCTTGCCCCGTTCTCGAAAATTCTCCGCAAATACTGCCTCGCGATCCGTTCGTTTTATAAGATGCCAATGGACATCGAATGGGCCGTATCAGGCTCTAAAGTCTATATTCTGCAGGCGCGACCGATAACGACGCTCTTGAGGCTGAACCCTAAAGATTACGATATCAACGGCACACGCTCAGGATATAAGCTCCTTACCAAGACCAATGTCGGCGAGATCTTCATGAAGCCCGTAAGCCCAATGACTTTCAGTGTCTTAGAGAAGATAAACGGTTTCCTGGGCCTCCCTGACTGGCTCGACAACATCTGCGGCCAGGAATACATGAACATTTCCGTCATGTGCTCTTTGATGGTAACCCTTGGTGTGAAGCGCGAAAAGGCTTACGATACGGTCCGCGATCTTGCAGGCAACATACCCGAAGGCCTGGAGATCCCACTGTCCCCTTTTGACGGCAAAGCATTCAAAAAGAATCTGATAAGGCTCCTGTTCCCGAAGGACAAATCCGGTCTCACCAGAAAGCAGAAGCATGAGATGGTATTGAACCTTCATGAGATCTCTGAAGAACTTATCAGCCGGATACATGGCATCGCCTCCCCTTCTGAGCTTATGGATTTCTGGGATAACGTTCTGCTGCCGCACTTAAATGACGGGCTGGCTTCGATAATGGCCGAGAGCGGAACATCTCTGGTCCCGCTTTTTAACCTGCGCAAAAAGATAACAGAGATTGCTGGCGAAGACATGGCAAACAGGATCCTCGGAGGATGTGTCGGCGTTATCGACTGCATGAAGCCTGCGCTGCTCCTTGAAGATGTCATGGAAGGCCGGATGACGCGGGAGGAATATGTAAAGATCTGCGGTCACCGCTCAGCTGATGAGATGGAACTGATGGCGCCCCGCCCTTATGAGGACCCGTCATTCCCTGAAGCTTTGCTCAAGGACCGCATGGCTTCCGGCTCTGATCTTCATAAGATGCTGGAGCTTCAGAGATCGGAATATGAGAAGGCGCTTGCGGAATTCAAAGAAAAATATCCCTCCAAAAGCAGATGGATCAGCAAACAGATGGAAAAGTTCATACACGCCAATGTGTTCAGGGAAGATATCAGGAGCAAGGGTGTCCGCATTTTCTGTGTGTTCAGGGAATACTGTCTTAAGGCAGGAGAACTTACCGGCATAGGAAATGATATCTTTATGCTTGGTTATAAGGAGATGTTCTCGCTTCTTACGGGCGATAAGACCGCCCTTCAATATATCCCTCTGCGCAGGGCCTCTTATGAAAGATACCTCTCATATCCTTCATTCCCGAATCTTATCGCAGGACGGTTTGACCCTGAAGCGTGGCTGAAGGATCCTTCAAGAAGAAATGATGTCTATGTAAGCGACTCCGCTTTGGAAAGCGATACGGATTCTGATGTAAAGGGCTTTGCGGGAGCCGCCGGGATCGTTACCGGAACGATCCGCGTTATCGAAGACGTAAGCCGGGCAGATCAGATAATCCCCGGCGAGATCCTTGTTACCCGCGCAACAAACGTCGGCTGGACAGTTGTATTCCACAAGGTGTCCGCGATCGTTACTGACATCGGTGCACCTTTGTCTCACGCGGCGATCGTCGCGCGCGAATTCGGCATACCCGCGGTCGTCGGATGCCGCAATGCGACCACGGTCTTAAAGACAGGTGATGTCGTTACGGTCGACGGCAGCAAGGGCACTGTAACGGTCGTGAAATAAGCTTTTTCGAAGGTCCTGGCGGATGTTGCCAATATCCATTTTCGCGAGCTGCAACAATATGTGACACCGCGCTTTAATAAGTAACAACAAGGCAAATGTGCCCGTGTTTATGTTACTATTACAGTTGAAGCAAATATATCAAAGGGATCACAACATGATAGATTTTTATAACGCGTTTATCTCGTACAGGCACGCTCCGTTAGATTCGGCTATTGCCACACATGTTCAGAGGAAACTCGAGCATTTCCATGTTCCGCACAAACTCAAGAAGAAGCTTAAGCGTGAGAAGATCACGCGGATATTCAGAGATAAGGACGAGCTTCCGATCACGAGCGATCTTACGGAGACCATCACCGAAGCTTTGGAGAAGGCTGACTGCCTGATCGTTATCTGCTCGACCAGCACGAAGGATTCGGTCTGGGTCAAGAGGGAGATCAGCACCTTCCTTAAGACGCACACCAGGGATAAGGTCCTGACTGTGCTTTGCGACGGTGAGCCTTTTGATGTCATTCCCGAAGAACTCCTTAAGACTGAAAAGGAATTCACGGATGATAACGGATTTACACACACGGTAACGGTTCCTGTGGAGCCCTTGTCATGTGACTACAGACTGCCCCGTTCAACGGCAGACAAGGAAGAGCTCCCGCGTCTTGCCGCAGCTCTCCTCGGTTGTTCTTACGACGAACTTCAGAGAAGGAGCAGACAGTACAGGATCAGGCGCACGACAGCCATTGTGAGCGCAGCTTTTGCGGCTCTGATCGGCTTCGGTGCCTATATGGCTTATACGGGCAAGAAGATCAATGACAGTTATATCGAGTCTTTGAGGACCAGATCTGTTTATCTCGCAAATGAGGCTGAACAGCTGCTTTCAGAAGGCAAAAGACTCGATGCGCTCTATCTTTCCGTTGCCGCACTTCCAGGTGAAGACAATCCCAATATGCCCGTTACGGCTCCGGCTGTACGCTCCATAATCGATGCAACCTGTGCATACAAGAACAATCACGGGGCTGTTTTTACACCTTCATGGAACTATAAGGCTGACAGGCCTATTTCGGTCTTCATTTCTACTGATAACTGCTCCCGCATCGCTGCATTGGATCAATCCGGCAACGCATACTGCTGGGACACATATACACACGAACTGCTTTTACATAAGAAAGGTGAGTACGACGAACGTGACATTCTCTTTTTAGATGATGACACTGTCATAATTACTTACTCCGACCATATAGAAGCATATAACGTTCCGACCAACACTCTCATCTGGGATTATCAGGTTGAAGACAGAACAACTTTCCAGAAAGAAGATGTTGTATGCGCTGACCACGCTGTCTTCTTCGGTATCAGCAACGGAGATATCGTCAAGCTGTCGGGAAAGGACGGCAGTGTCCTTGATACCTACCACGTATCGGATAGTCTCATTTACGACACCGTAAAAAACCTGGCAGTATCCCCGGACGGCAAATTGCTGGCTTTTTCCGACTCTACTTTCATTTTCAATGAAAACGATCAGATACATATATACGACACGGAAACCCGTACCGGATACAGTAACAACATTGATTCATATATTGTCTGGACTCTGGAGTTCCTGTCGGACGGCCATCTTTGTGTTGCGGCAAGCGACAGCACCGGTGATATGTCTCTGGCTTTCAGCAGCGACCTGACTTTTATTACGGATGCCAAAGCAGATTTTTACTGTTTTGACGAAAAGATGAATACATGCTGGTCGACGGAAATGGTATTTGCGGATCTGTCACTGGAATTATCCATTCTCGAACTGCCTACGCGCGGAGCTGTCCTGTTTGGCACCGGCGATACTGCTGTCATCTATGATATTAAGACCGGAGAAGTGAAGCAACATTTTAAGACAGGCAGCTCCATCATGAACGCAGATGATTTCAACGATAACGGCTTGCCGGAATTCATCTGCAGACAGGGCGACTATGTTCTTGCGCTGGACACGGATTCTAATAACCTCGCGAAATATTCAGCCCTTTGCAATGATGTCTTGTTCGGAGCCATGGATGACCAGCTCTTTGCAGTTCAGCGGGATGGCACAGATATCATCTGTTACAACCGTTTTCTGCAGGATGATGAATGGACAGGCATCTCTGCTTACGGCGGTTTTTTCCCCGGCTCTTCCTATCAGACATCCTATGTCAAAGATGACACCCTCGTAATCGCTGCAAAGATAAGCGATTCACATGATATGAGAATAAGTGTCATCGATATGAACAAAGGCAAGCTTGTTTTCACGGAAGATATTCCTGAAGTGACTTACCTTTCCATTAATTTCAAGATCGATTGCTTTGAAGACGAGCTCTACGGAGTATTCGGATATGATATCTATCATATCGATATCGAGAACGAGACCGTCGAGAAGATAGACATCCAGCTTGAAGGATTAGCGTGTGAGACCAACGGAAAGATAGTGGATTTGCATTTTACAAGCAGTGAATTGTCCATGTCGGTAATGGATCTTGACGGTTCTCTTCCCAAAGACTATAAACCTATTGAAATAGGCGATACTGCGGCTTCAGCCTATATAAAAGGTGCATACTACATTGAAAGCCTGGATACTGTTTTCGTTCCGCTCGAGAACAGGCTCTTCTATGCAGATCTTTCCTCTTCAAAGATCCAGGAAATAGATCTTTCGAAAAGCTGGAACACCAAAGGTGCATATTCGTTTTCAGTGGCAGTTGCCGATGACGGTTCGAAGATCTGCTTCACTGACGGTAAAAATCTTCTGGTAACAGACAGCTCCTATGAGGAGATTTTCTCGTTCCATTTAAACTGCGAGTACAGGTGCAGCGCAACTTTCAGGGATGATATTTTATATGTTGTCGCAGACAATACCCTGTCTCTGTATGATGCTACGAGCGGCGAGCTCCTGAACAGGTACGAGATGAGCCTTTACGGTTTAGACGAGGCCGTTTTCCATTTTGACGACGGGAACAATCAGCTCTTCATTCAGACGGGTGACCAGATAAGTATTTTCGATACTGTCAGCTGGACGGAAATTCTATGTATTGAGGGCGTTTATTGCTATCACCCCGGCTCTGACCGCTTCTACGTTTTTTCATATTTAAAAGACTCGGAATGCTCTGTCGGTTACATAAAGAATTATTCTCTGGATGACCTGATCGAAAAGGCAAAGACTCAGCTGAACGGACAGGAGCCTTCCGTCGACCTCAGATCCAAGTACGGCATCTGAGATCAGTTGGGCTGCTGATGTCCGGTCAGGTGGTTGATTCATGTTTGATGACCGGTTTTCGAGCGCGCGAAAATTAAACGGCAAGGCTGTATTCGTGGTCCGTGGGATAGAAAAATTAACCTATATGCCCCAAAAATGACCATATAGTTCAAGAAACCGTGCTTTTTTTGAACTACATGCCCTAAAAACGGCCGTATAGGTTAACGCTTATCTGCGCTTATAGAACTTATTGAAAAGCGCGCCCTTTACGATGTAGATATCGTGCTCATCGTCAGCTCTTACCGTGAGATAATCGCCGACGTCACCTGAATAATACTTATCTTCAGTCCAGGCTGTGAAGAGCTTAACAGGCTGCTTCAACGGCTGAGCAAATACGATCGAAGTACCCAGAGTCCTTACGGTCTTGGCATAAGGCATTACAAACTTTACCTCGCCCGTTACCCTGTTCTTGATCCTCGGCTCGTACTCGAACTCTCTCGTAAAGACGAAATTCGTGAGCTGGTAACTGCTTAAGAGCTTGTTCTCCTTGATGGGATAAACCTCGCCCTCAACGCCGATCATGAGATATGCTTCCTTGTCGATGACCGTATCGACATCGCCTTCAAGGGTTCTTATGTTGATAGGTGTGCCTAACGGGAAAACGTCCGTAAGCTTGACGCATCCCAGAGACTGGGCGATCTTCTCGTACGCCTGCATCTTGGAGGTGTTGAGCTTGGTATTCTTGGCATAGATGACAAGATATCTGTCGTAATACTGAACAAGTCTTTCCTCGATGGTCTCTCTTGCAGGCTTCTTGAGATAGTCGGGCTGGATTGAGCCGCCGGCCTTCAGATTGTGGCCGCCGCCACCGCCGCCCAAATCTTCTGCAAGGAATGCAGCGAGCTCATCTGCGTGAACTTCCTTGGAGCAGCTTCTTACGGAGAACTTGACCTCGTAAGGGCTCTGGTAGAAAGCAACGCAGACATCGACATTCTCGGTCTCGAGCGCGAAATCGCTTATGACACCCAGAATGCAGGGGTCGCATGCTTCGGCTTCGATAACGAGATATTTGTTGCTTGCGTGATATTCATAATTCAGGATCGCCTTGCCGGTGATCTGAAGCTCATCGAGCGAGATATTTGAATTGACCATTTCCGTGATGGTGCCCTTGTTGATCACGAGCGTATCCATCATATCGCGGTCTAACGGGTGTGATACCTCCGAAAGTCTGTTGGTATCGGTATAAAGACCGTAATAAAGTGCGGTCGCGAGAAGTCTGTTGTCGTTCGGGTTGAACCCTGCCTCTCTTATCATGTCCCAGCAGAGTGTGGAGCAGCTGCCTATGTCGCTTCTGATGCGTGCCATTCCAGGAAGCGTTGTGACCTTCTGGTGGTGGTCGATTATGGCAACGCGCTTTGCCTTGGTCGTCGTGATGTTCTTCTGGCCATACTGGCAGTCAACGGTTATAAGAAGATCCGGCTCATCAGTAAAGAACGGATCGTACTTGACCGGCACCTCGAGTTCCTTGATCATCATCTTGAGATTGCTCTTCTGGATCTCGTTTCTTCCTCTGTAGATGAATCTTGCTTCCTTCTTGTTCTGCGCGAAATACCACATCAGCGCATAGCCGGAAGCCAAAGCATCAGCGTCCGGATTATCGTGACACTGGATCACGATATTCTTGTACTTTAAAAAATCTTTCAATTCCATAAACAACTACCCGAATTTTATAAGTTGCTCCACCATTGTACCAAAAAGATATGCTAAACGCACTTACTAATGGTGTGGCATTTTCAAAGGCCTGCCACAGGCGGTCCCTTACTTTATTGCAGGAAGGGTCCGTCTTTTCTCATATCAATTATTTTTGCGGTTTTGCGTGGTAAATAAAGGTCTCTTCCGCGTCTCTTTCCTCATCAATTCAAGGCAAAATAAAACCTCACCCTGGGACATCAAATAGGGTGAGGCATCTTTACTTTATGGAAGCAACCGTCTTTGCAAAACGTGCTCTCTTGCTGTAATACTAACATCGCGAAAACATACAGTCAACAAAGTATTTGACTGTATTTGTTCACGTTTTCTGATGGATTTTCGAAGGGCTCGAAAAGACGGTTTTCAAGCAGATCAAAAAGCCGGAAAGGCCTTGTCTGATTATGTCTTACCCAATCTGATCTTAAAATCACCATAACCGAAGTCAGTCAGTTTCCCGATTGAACCATCCTGCTTCAGCCTGTAAATGTCAGGCAGGGGCATTCCGTTAAATGTGTTGTTCTTGCAGGTCGTATAGATCGCCATGTCACCGAAAATGAGAAGATCACCGGTCTTCAGTTCTTCATCAAAACTGTAGTCGCCAATGACGTCTCCCGAGAGACAAGTGGGACCTGCGAGACGGTATTTGAACTGCTTTGCGCTGCCGCTTTCCGCGTTATAAAGCGGCGGGGTGTAAGGCATCTCGATAACGTCAGGCATGTGGCATGCGGCACTTGAATCCAGGACCGCGATCTTAATGTCAGAATTTTCGACGATATCAAGAACAGTGGTGAGCAGATAGCCTGCATTGAGCGCCACTGCTTCGCCGGGTTCGAGATAGACTTCGACGCCCCATTTATCCATTGCATATGTAATGCATTTTTCGAGCCTTCCGATATCGTAACCGGCTTTGGTAATGTGATGGCCGCCGCCCATGTTGAGCCATTTCATGGAAGGAAGAATGTCGCCGAATTTCTCTTCAACAGCAATAAGTGTGGTCTCAAGAGCATCCGAATCCTGTTCGCAGAGCGTGTGGAAATGAATACCGTCCAGGAGCGCCAGTGCTTCGGGCGTCATCTCTTTATCCCAGACGCTTCTTGTAACGCCCAGGCGGCTGCCCTTAGCGCACGGATCGTAGATCTCATGTCCTTCCTGCGTGGAACATTCGGGATTGATCCTGATGCCGACGCTCTTTCCATGCTGCTTTGCAGCAGCGCCGAACTTCTTCAGCTGATTAATTGAATTAAAGACAATGTGGTCAGCGTAATTAAGGAGCTCATCGAACTCGTCATCTCTGTATGCGGCACAGAAGACATGCACTTCGCCTTCCGGCATTTCCTCTTTGCCGAGCCTTGCTTCATAAAGACCGCTCGCTTCCGTGCCGGAAATGTATCCGGCAAGAAGCGGATAGAAATCGTAATTCGAGAAGGCCTTCTGCGCCAGGAGTACCCTGCAGCCCGTGCGCGAGATAACCGAAGAAAGGATCTCCGCGTTACGGATCAGCTTTTCCTCATCGATAACATAGCAGGGCGTTTTCATTGCCCTGATGTTATCTTCTTTCAAAACAGTTGTTATGCCGCTGAAGATTCCGTTCATGTTATCAGTCTACCAAAACAGGATCGAAGTTCTCGCTTCTCGGAAGTCCGTGCTTATCAAGTGCGTCGAGGAACGGATCGGGATCGAATTCCTCAACAGTGTGAACGCCCTTTTCGGTCCACTTGCCGGTAAGGAGCATCAGTGCGCCGCACATTGCGGGAACGCCTGTCGTGTAGCTGATCGCCTGGCTCTCAACTTCCTTGTAGCACTCCTGGTGATCGCAGACATTGTAGATGTAATAAGTCTTGTCCTTGCCGTCCTTTTTGCCCGTGAAGATGCAGCCGATGTTGGTCTTGCCGTGTGTGCGCGGGCCGAGGCTTGCAGGATCAGGAAGAAGTGCCTTCAAGAACTTGATCGGAACGATCTCGTGGCCTTCGAACTCAATGGGGGTCGTGGACAGCATGCCTACATTTTCGAGACACTTCATATGAGTAAGATAGCTCTGGCCGAATGTCATGAAGAAGCGGATGCGCTTGACTTCGGGAATGTTGACAGCAAGAGATTCCAGCTCCTCGTGGTGCAGGAGATACATGTCCTTCATGCCGACAGCGTCGAAATCGTATTCTCTCTTGATGCTCATTGCGGGGATCTCTACCCACTTGCCGTTCTCGATATAGCTTCCGGGCGCGGAAACCTCGCGGAGATTTACTTCCGGGTTGAAGTTTGTTGCGAACGCATAACCGTGATCGCCGCCATTGCAGTCAAGGATATCGATCGTGTCGATCGTGTCGAACTCATGCTTTTTTGCATAAGCGCAGTAAGCCTGTGTAACGCCGGGATCGAAGCCGCAGCCGAGAAGAGCCGTAAGTCCGGCCTTCTCGAACTTCTCTTTATATGCCCACTGCCAGCTGTAATCGAAGTATGCCGAGAAGCCCTTCTCTTTGCATCTCTTCTCGTAGATCTCTCTCCACTCGGGATCGTCCGTATCCTCAGGTTCGTAGTTTGCAGTATCCATATAGTTGACGCCGCAGATGAGGCAGGCGTCCATGATCGTAAGATCCTGGTAAGGAAGCGCGATGTTCATGACCAGATCGGGCTTATATGAATTGATAAGGTCAACAACTTCGTCCACCTTGTCAGCATCGACCTGTGCTGTCGTTATGACAGTCTTCGTCTTGCCCTTTAAGCTTTCAGCGAGCGCGTCGCACTTTGACTTTGTGCGGCTTGCGATGCAAAGCTCCGTAAAGACATCATCAACCTGGCAGCACTTTCTTATTGCAACACTTGCAACGCCGCCGCAACCGATAACCAATACTCTGCTCATAATCTATTCCTCCGTTTATTTATTGATAGAAAGGATCAATTCTCTTAAAACCTTGCACGCAACTGCAGTTGACGCACCGCTTGTATCGAGCATGGGCGCCAGTTCGTTTATGTCCGCTCCCACGATGTCCGTCATGCTCACCTTCAGGATCGCATCTAATAATTCCGGGAAGTTCACGCCGCCTGCCTCAGGCGTTCCCGTGCCGCAGAAAACGGACGGATCAAGGCAGTCCAGGTCGATTGTGAAATAGACCGGTGTGTTGTTCTTCTTAAGCTCGTCGCATACTTCCTTAAGGCCGTCGAAATTGAACTTATGCATGTCCGTATGCCCGTTCGCGAAAATAAACTCCTCACGGTCGCCGCTCCTGATGCAGAACTGGTGGATCTTACCGTCACCAACGAGTTCATGACATCTTCTGAGAACGCAGGCATGGCTGAGCTTTGCGCCCAGATAGTCATCACGCAGATCGCAGTGCGCATCGAAATGAATGATGTGCATATCGGGATGCTTCTCAAAAACCGCTTTTACGGCGCCGAATGTAACCAGGTGCTCGCCTCCGATCATGATGGGAAGCTTGCCGTCATTTAAGATGGTGCGTGTCTGCTCTTCAATGTCCTTAAGCGCCGCTTCAGATGAGCCGAAGCACAGCTCAAGATCGCCGCAGTCGAAGACCTTCTTATCAAGAAGATCCTTATCCTGATAAGGGCTGTAAGTCTCTATTCCAAAACTCTCGTGGCGGATCGCGGAACTTCCGAACCTTGCGCCGGGCCTAAAGCTCGTCGTGGAATCAAAAGGCGCGCCGAACAAAGCGATGCCCGCATCCTTGTATTCGCTGTCACAGCCTATGAACGTCTCTACATTCTTATTCACGATTCAACCTCCATCAGCATCTTTTCGAGATAGGCGGGAAGATAGAACGAACCTATGTGAAGCTTCGTTGTATAGTACTTCGTGCTGAGGTGCAGGTTCTTCCACCTCTGCTCGTCAAAATCATTGATCGGATGATATTTCTTGCTCGCAAAACCGAACAGCCAGTAGCCTGCCGCATATGTCGGGATGTGCGCCTGATAAACGCGGCTTATCGGGAATGTGTTTACGATCCTCTTGTGGCTTCTCTGCATCGCTTCAGCGTCGTGCTTGTAGAACGGGCTTCCCTGCTGGTTTACCATGATGCCGTCCGCACGGAGCGCATTGTAGCAGATGCCGTAGAACTCCCTCGTGAAATAGCCTTCGGAAGGTCCGAACGGATCGTTGGAGTCGACTATTATGAGGTCGTATTCCTCGCAGCTTCTTCTAATAAATCTTAATGCGTTATCGAAATAGATATGCACACGCGTATCGTCAAGCTTGCAGGCGTTCTCCGGAAGGTATGTGCGGCACGCCTCGATAACCTGGGGATCCATCTCGACCAGGTCGATACGCTTTACGCTCTCATATCTTGTGAGTTCCTTTACGACACCGCCGTCTCCCGCGCCTATCACGAGAACATCCTGAACATTGGGATGAACCGACATCGGGATATGCGTGATCATCTCGTCGTAGATGAATTCATCGCGCTCTGTCAGCATTACGTTGCCGTCAAGTGCCAGCACTTTTCCGAATTCCGGGGTATCGAAAATATCGATCTGCTGGTAATCGCTCTTGCTTGAATAAAGGTGTCTCGTAACACGCAGACTGTGTCTTACGTCAGGTGCATGATATTCACTAAACCACAGGTTCATGTAGGCATGACCTCCTTAGATCAGAACGTTGATGTTGTTGATATCCGGGTCCTCGGAACCGGTCATCGAACAGCCCTTGGCCTTCGCGTACTGAATGTACTCGATTATGTTCTCCGTGATCCTCTCGCCCGGTGCAAGGATCGGGATTCCCGGCGGATAACACATAACGAATTCGCTGCAGACCTGGCCGGCGCTCTCTTCGAGCGGAACGCTCTTCTTCTGCGAATAGAATGCGCTCTGCGGGCTGCATACGACCACAGGGTCAATATATTCCTGGCTCAAGAGTCCCGCAGGATCTTTCCTGTATCTTCTGCGGATCTCTGCAAGAGCACTCACAAGTCTTTCGATCTCCTGCACCCTGTCGCCGATGGACAGATATGCCAGGATATTGCCGATATCGCCGAACTCGATCTGGATGTCGTATTCATCTCTTAAGATATCGTAGACTTCGATTCCCGCAAGGCCGATATCCCTTGTGTGGACACTTAATTTCGTCGGGTCAAAATCGAAAATCGAATCTCCGTTGATCATCTCGCGGCCATATGCGTAATAACCTCCGACCGCATTGATCTCCTCTCTTGCATATTCAGCCATCTCAACAACTTTGCGGAATACTTCTTTGCCGCGGAGCGCCAGATTGCGGCGGCTGATATCAAGGCTCGACATAAGAAGATAACTTCCCGATGTCGTCTGTGTAAGGTTAATGATCTGTCTGACGTGTCTCTCGCTCACATTCTCGCCTATAAGCAAAAGGCTTGACTGCGTAAGGCTTCCGCCGCTTTTATGCATTGATACGGCAGCCATGTCCGCACCGGCTTTCATTGCAGAAACAGGCATGTTCTCGCCGAAATAAAAGTGCGTTCCGTGCGCTTCGTCAGCAAGGCAAAGCATTCCGGCATCGTGAGCCATCTTAACGATGGCGCGCAGATCGCTGCAGATACCGTAATATGTGGGGTTGTTTACAAGAACTGCGACAGCATCAGGATTCGAATCGATGGCCTTCTTGACCTGGTCACGGCTCATGCCGAGCGAAATGCCGAGGCGGTGGTCGACCTCAGGATTAACATATACCGGAATGGCTCCGCAGAGGACCAGTGAGTTGATGACGCTTCTGTGCACGTTTCTCGGAAGGATGATCTTATCTCCGTGCTTGCAGCATGAGAGGACCATGCTCTGAACCGAGCTCGTCGTCCCGCCGACCATAAGGAATGCGTGCTTTGCACCGAATGCATCAGCCGCAAGGAGTTCCGCATCACGGATAACCGATATCGGATGACAAAGATTATCCAGAGGCTTCATGCTGTTAACGTCTACGCCTACGCATTTCTCGCCGAGAAACGCGGTAAGTTCAGGATTGCCCTTGCCGTGCTTGTGTCCCGGCACGTCAAAAGGAACAACTCTCATCTCACGAAACTTCTCAAGCGCCTCATATATCGGGGCACGTGTCTGATCCAATTCCGTCCTTTCCATAGTCCACCTCAACAAAAAACGCAAGCTGTAATTCTTACAACTTGCGTCTGATTAACAATATGACCTTTATTAATTCACATACAGGTGCTTCCCGCACCGGCATGACGAATATCAGGCAGAGTCTATATAGCAATACTACTTTTACTACTCTTATTGACCATTTCACAAGTTTGCGCAAATTACGCATTCCGGTTATAAAGTAACCAACTTATAAAACTGAGCTTTTAACTCAATCAATAGATCGGAGATCCGATCATCGGCAGTGGACCCGGCTGTCCGTATGGCCTTAACTCCCGAAGGAGTGGTCCGTAAATCACCTTAGACTCTGATAAACATCGTCTGTGTTTGAGTTCTGTGTCTTTCACAAAACTGCGGTCATTATACAGTGTGCGTATATATACGTCAACGGAAATCATTTATCGGGGAATAATGGTTTATAAAGACAGGCTTCCCGCTCAGCCTATAACTTCCCTGAAGACCCTGTTAAGTCCTTCCCAATCTTTATTGTGATCATCCGGCAACTGGTCTGCTATGCCTTTCTGTTTTACTATCCCGGTCTTGATATATTCAATGATCTCCGGTATCTGGGGATTCATGTCCTTCTCGTTAGTAACCTTCTTGATCTCAAGGAGACCGTCAATTGCCGCCCTTAAAGACGGCTCAAGATCGAGCTTTAACAATTCGCTGAAAAGGACCGGCGGCGCCTCGTGGTACTGCCCGATATATTCTGCGGCAAGAAGCGGACGCAGTGCGTAGAAATACTTCTTGTAGCGGACTGTATCGCCCTGAAGATGGTCATGATATGTGTTGCTGGCAGTTCCGTAATAGTGATAAACGGCCGCCTTCTCAGAGAAATACGCCTTTGAAACCTCGCGGATCTTAGCCCATTCATCCGTCGTGCCGTAAACGACCGGTGACCCGCTCCACTCATAAAGTGTGGCATTGCCTTTTGCAAACTGCTTCAAGGCCTTTTTCAGATCCCAGCCGTTGATGTCGTAGATCTCATCAAGCTGCCAGTCAATGGTATCTTTGGGTTCATCCAGTGACAGATAATCATCTTTCGTTCTTACATAGATGAAACGCACATCATAATCGCTGTCAGGCGATGCAAATCCCCAGGCGCGGCTGCCCGATTCAACAGCGTGCAGAACGCGCACGTTTTCCTTCTCTTCTATCTCTTTAAGTTTGCTCTTTATCTCTTCCGTAATATCTCTCATGTCAACTCACCCGTAACTGAAAATCTGTTAACCCTTTCAACAAATTTTTCCACTTTATAAATATCCGGATTATCCGGCAGTTCCGTTCTTGCGGCAGCCTCTTCCAGCCTGTGCTCATATTCTTCGAGCATCTCATAAAAAGCGCCCGAAAATGTTCCGTCCTCCAGCATATAATCGCCCCGTCTGATCGACAGCAGAAGCGGCAGATCATCCGTCCTGTGAGTCCTTATCTCACCCTTTTCCAGGATATCTATTGCCATCATAAAAAGCCTGATAAGATGCATGGCGTGCTTGTTCAGATGGTTATCGTCTTTCTTCTTATTGCGCTGCCCTATCTTGTCATAATCACGGATCACATTTCTCATCGTTCCCCACATATCCGAATAATCCCTGAGCGGCAGGTGCTTATAATCCGCATCAACAAAGATCTCCGTATCAAGATCAGGATTCTCCGCCTTGTCGATATAGATCCTTATGGTACCGTTGGCGCTGTTAGCATTCCTCCGGTTGAAATCCTCCAGCGCATTTCTTACGGAATTGAAAATGTGTTTCTCGCGATCGTTCTGCGGCAGCGTGTCTCTCGCAATCGCATTCTGAAGCCTTCTTAACTGAGCATCAGCATACCCTCCGAAAGTCTTTATGACGCGCTTGGACAAAAACAGCTGTGTGTTATCGATCAGCTCCTGACCGATCTCAGTCTTTATGAAGTACTGGTCCTCATCAAGCCCAAGTATCTCGCAGGTGTTAGGATTGCAGTCAAGAAGCAGCCTTACAAGCTTATTAAAGCCGTAGATAACCGTGTCAGTCTTATCGTCTTCATACTGCTCAAACTCCGTCATTCCCAACAGATCCGACGGCATCATTAATGTGCACCCGCGAAAATCTATATCGCTTCCTTCATTGTTGGTGCCATAAGCATAACTGCCGCCCAGCCCGAGCAGAATGATGCGGTCACCCAGCCTCTCATTCGTCCTCAGGAAATCATATTCACTTGTATTCATTAATGACTTGAAATCCATGATTAATCCTCACCGCAAATCAGCCCGAAATCTTCCTAACCCTTCTTACAGTTTTTTACCACCATACTGAACGGTAACTATATATAACCGCTTTTCGTCCTCATTAATCTTATAAATAGCAATAAAATTTTCTATAAGCAATAGCTTATATCCTTTTTCCCGCATATCCGCCAACAAGAAAACATCCTTCAACTAGTTAATTTGCCGCAGGCAAATTACTGTTCGTACGTTGAAGGATGTTTTCTTAGTTGGCGCTCCAAGCAGGAATCGAACCCGCATCTACGGTACCGGAAACCGCTATTCTATCCATTAGACTATTGGAGCATTTAACTCTGCGTATTATACATTATCGCCTTCGGGCTTGTCAGCAGGAGTCCTGTTTTCGCTCAGGATCTTAAGAAGATTGATGATCTCGGATACTGTCTTGTCCTGCTTTGTGGACGAAGGCTTGAAGAGCATGTAGGGCATGCTTCCCGTGGCGTTGATCGTTACTCTTGCGCCATAGAAATGATCGCGCATCAGTGCGCCCAGTGCCTGCATATCGATCTGAAGGTTCGGGTGCAGATAAAGCCTTGTGCCGGCATTCTTTATGGATGCTTTTACAAAGCCCAGAGGACCTGCCATAGACCTGATGAGCGAGATGCCGGAGAGGATATAAACTTCTGCGGGAGCGTCGCCGTAACGGTCCGTGACCTCATCGATGAAATCGCTGTAGCCTTCATAATCAGAGATATCTCCGATACGTCTGTAGCAGCTCATTCTTGCAGCCTCATCCTGGATGTAGGAAGCAGGAATATATGCGTCGTAATCGACTTCGACGGAGAAGCCGTCGGTGCTCGACTGTGAGTGACCCGTGATGAGGTCGGTATCAAGAACTTCGTCTTTGCCGGACTTCAGCAGACGCACTTCCTCATCCAGAAGCCTGCAGTAAAGTTCGTAGCCGATTACATCCATCTGGCCGTGCTGCTCTGCGCCCAGAAGGCTTCCTGCGCCTCTGACCTCAAGGTCGCGCATCGCGATCCTGACGCCGGAACCAAGTTCCGTGAATTCCCTTAATGCATTAAGTCTCTTGGATGCTTCCTCGTTGAGGGGGACATCCGCGTTATACGTGATGTAGGCATATGCCTGCCTGTCGGATCTTCCGACGCGGCCCTTGATCTGATAGAGCTGCGAAAGGCCGAAGCGGTCGGCATTTTCGACGATGAGCGTATTAACATTGGGCATGTCGACGCCGTTTTCGATGATGGTCGTGCAGACCAGGATGTCGTATTTGCCTTCGATGAAGTCGGCGACAACATTTTCGAGACCGTTCTCGGGCATCTGTCCATGTGCATAAGTCACGCGGACGCCGGGCATGCTTTTCGCGAGATTATCGGCAACTTTATCGATATCAGACGTTCTGTTGTAGAGATAGAAGATCTGGCCGCCTCTTGCGATCTCACGCATGCAGGCCTGGATAACAATCTGTTCGTCGTAGCCCAGGACATAGGTCTGGACGGCGCGTCTGTTGAACGGCGCTTCCTCAAGAACGGAGATATCCCTGATGCCGGACAAAGACATGTGAAGCGTACGCGGAATAGGCGTTGCGGAGAGCGACAGCACGTCAACGTCGGTCTTCATGGACTTGATCTTCTCTTTATGGTTGACGCCGAATCTCTGTTCCTCGTCGACGACGAGAAGGCCCAGATGCGGCGGTCTTACGTCATTTGAGAGAACCCTGTGCGTGCCGATGATGACATCGATCCTGCCGTTCTTGATATCGATGAGATTCTGTTTTATCTGCGCCTGCGGAACGAATCTTGAGAGCATGCATACGTTAACGGGGAAATCCTTTACCCTGTTCATGAAGTTCTCGTAATGCTGCTGCGCAAGAAGCGTTGTCGGCGCGAGCATTATTACCTGCCTGCCATTCATTACCGACTTGAACATCGCTCTGAAAGCGACCTCTGTCTTGCCGAATCCGACGTCTCCGCAAAGAAGCCTGTCCATGGGCTTCTCGGATTCCATGTCCGCTTTTATCTCGTGGACGGCGCGGAGCTGGTCATCTGTCTCGACGAACGGGAACCTGTCTTCAAAAAGCTTCTGCTGCTCTTCGTCCGGAGCACACGCAAAGCCCTTGTTTACGCTTCTTGCGGCGTAGATCTTAAGAAGGTCATAAGCGACTTTCTTGATAGCTTCCCTTGCACGCGATACGGACTTTTTCCACTCGTCGCCGCCAAGCCTTGAGAGCTTGGGCTCCCTCTCGCCCGGTCCGACATATTTCTGGAGCGAATCGAGATTCTCGGGAAGGATATAGAGCGTCTCGCCCTTTGCGTAGGTGAGCTTAAGATAGTCCTTCCTGATATCTCCGACCTTCATGTTGATGAGGCCTTCGTAGCGGCCTACACCGTGCGTGTCGTGAACAACATAATCGCCCGGCGCGATATCGCTGAAGAACTGTATCCTGTTGCCGCCCTTTTTCTTCTTGTCGGGGCGCTTTTGTTCAGAGCCGTAAAGCTCCTGCTCGCCTAAGACCGTTATTCCCAGCTTCGGATAGGTAAATCCTGCCGGGAGCGGCGCATCGATAATGCCGGCAAAACAGTCGTATTCAGCAAGACGCTCTTTGAGCTGCTCGTAACGTCTGCCGTGATGGGCAGCCATATAAACATTCTTATTGGCCTTGAGAAGCGCTGCGAGCTCTTCCGAACGGCCCGAAAAGTTATCGGCGGGAAATCCTGATACCGTATATGTCGTTCCGCCCGGCAAACCGTTGCCCGATGACTGGAACATGGACAATGTAACAATGTTATTCAGCTTATCCAGGGCCACCATCATCTTCGAAAGGTTCGTCATGGCAGACGGAGAACACGTCGGCGCAATGCCGATCTCAAATGAATCGCGGCACCTTTGTGCATATTCGCCCGCATAGGAATTCATTCTTGCGTCTATGTCGACCATCTCGTCAGCAAAGAACACAACTTTATCACTGTTAACATAGTCGATCGCGGTCTCAAAATCCTTGAGAAACAGGCCTGTCCAACGTGCCACGCCGGAAGGTTCTATACCGTTTCTGATCTTCTCGGCATCGCCCGTGGCCGTCCTTGATAAAAGTTCGGCCGCACGCCTTACTTCCCTCGTGGCGGTATTCATTTTCGCGAGATCTTCCTGAACACGGGACAAGATGAGATCAGCAATCTCATCACGCTTATCTTCCGGGAAAGCGTAAATGGAAGCAGGTACGGCCATGGTGTCCTCAAGCTGGCCTGTCGATCTCTGGGTCTCCCTGTCGAATGTCTTTATCTGGTCTATCTCGGTATCGAAAAAACTGATTCTCACAGGCTCCGTATATGACGGTGAATAGATGTCGACGATGTCGCCTCTTACAGAGAACTCGCCCTTCTCCATTACCTGCGGAACATTCTCATAACCGTTTAAAAGAAGAGCGGAGACAAGATCGTCACGGTCAAATTCCATGCCGACCTTAAGCTTTATGATGCGGTCAGCAAACACCTTTGCCGGCTCAAGTTTATTCAGAAGGGCGCCCGCGGTGATGACCGCAGCCCCGAATCCGCCCGTAACAAGCTCTGAGAGCGCACCGGATCTCGTAAGCTCTAATTCCCTCGAAGAAGCCTCAGCGCTCACGAGAGACAGCTCTGAGGGCGTTAAAAGGGTAACAGGGCCGTCAGTAAATGCCGCGCAGTAAGAAGCGGTGGTTCTTGCCCTGGCGCTGTCCGGTTCGATAAAGACTGCTTTTCGATCACAAAGACGCGCAAGAGCCATCGCAACATAGACCTTCTGTTCAGCACAGAGGCCGGTGATGTTAAGATGCTTTCCCGTCTTGAGACTTGAGGAAAATTCCGAGGCGAGCTCTTTGTCGGATTCGATCCTGCCAAGAAGCTCTATTAAACCATTATCCATTGGAGATGATCTCCTCGACCGCCTCGCACGCTTTCACGAAGGCTTCGTTCATCATGGGACGGTCATCCTTCGGAACTTCGGATAATACATAGTTAACGAGCTCCCAGTTCTCCGGAACGGGACCCGTGCCGATCCTTACTCTCGGAAATTCTTCCGTTCCGAGGAGCTGGACGCAGGATCTCATGCCGTTATGCGTTCCCGCACTGCCCTTGCCCCTGGTCCTTATCGTACCCTTTGCTATATCAATATCGTCATAGATCGTGATGATGTTCTTAGGCGGAACCTTATAGAACCTGGATATCTCCACAAGACATTCACCGGAATTGTTCATGTAAGTGGTGGGCTTTATGATAATTACATCCTGCCCGTTTATCTTACCCTTGCCCCAAAGGCCTTTATACTTCTCTTTACCCAGAAAAATACCATGCTTTTCAGCGAGCATATCCACAGCGAGATAGCCCATATTGTGCCATGTGTAAAGATACTGTTTGCCCGGATTGCCGAGCCCGGCTACTATCCACATCCTTATGACCCCGTATGAATCAGACCTCGGAACGCCTGTCGTCGAGTCTTATGTAATTCTCACCTCTCATACGGCTCTTGTCGGCAACCCAGTTCTCTTTATTAAGCTGCTTGGATCTGCCGATACCGAGTGAGAGCGCGGGAACGTCGGATGTGATCGTGGAACCTGCCGCAATGTAGCAGTCCTTGCCCAAAACGACGGAAGAAACGATATTGGAGTTGCCTCCGATAAATACGTTATCCTCGATCGTACAGCCGATCTTGTCCTGACCGTCGAAGTTACATGTAACTGTACCGCATCCGAAGTTAACGTTTCTGCCGACCTTTGAGTCACCGATGTAAGTAAGGTGACGTGCTCTCGTATATTCGCCGATGTCAGAACCCTTGACTTCAACGTAAGCGCCGAGCGTAACGTGATCGTCAATCTTTGAATCAGGTCTGATATGCGTATAAGGTCCGATACGGCAGTCCTTGCCGATCGTGCTCGCAGAAACGATTGAATTATCTACAACAGTACCGTCACCGATGTCGGAGCAGTCGATTCTGGTATTCTCACCAATGATGCAGTCCTCACCGATATTTGTGTTGCCCAAAAGTGTCGTGCCGGGAAGGATAACCGTATCCTGTCCGATCTCAACTGCATGATGGATCCATGTGGCATTGGGATCAACGATCTCGACGCCGTTTCTCATGTGGCGGTCAAGGATCCTGTGATTCATGATATCTCTTACCTGGGCAAGCTGCTTTCTGTCGTTAACTCCCCTTGTATCGTCGAAATCGCATACAACAGCACCTACTGTGTAGCCGTCGTCGATCAGGATTCCGATAGTATCTGTGAGGTAATATTCCTTCTGGGCGTTATTTGCGCCGATCCTTCCCAATGCGGAAAGGAGCAGAGGAGTCTTGAAAACATACATTGAAGAGTTGATCTCTTTTACCTTGAGCTCCTCAGGTGTGCAGTCCTTGTGCTCAACGATCTTTGTAACATTGCCGTCCTTGCCTCTGATGATCCTGCCGTAGCCTGTCGGATCGTCAGCCTCAGCAGTAATGAGGATAGCTGCGCAGTTTGAATTAGCTGAATCGAAAGCTTCCAGAGCCTTCTTGATAGTATCTGCAGATACCATCGGGCAGTCACCCGGAAGAACGATAGTAAGGCCGTCTCTGCCTTCAAGGAAAGGCGCTGCCTGCATGACTGCGTGACCTGTACCTCTCTGCTCTTCCTGAAGCACATAAGCAACGTTCTCGCCCAATATGCTTCTGATCTCTGCCTGCTGTTCACCTACAATATATACCTGATCCCGGCAGCCTGACTCGAAAAGAGCATCAGCTACCCATTGGATAATCGGTTTGCCCGACACTTGGAACACGACCTTTGAATGCTTGGACTTCATTCTCGTGCTTTTTCCTGCCGCCATAACAACCGCACTGATTTCCATAATAGAACCTCTTATTTATTTAAAAATTGGGATTACCCCCGACATTATAGCAAATCTTTAACCCTTATTAAATGAAAAGCCCTGCACTTTATGGGACAAAGTGCAGGACTGAACTTTTCTTGTTTTCGAGCCCTTAGAGCGAAAAAATAAGCTTTCCGGTTATCAGAGACCCTCAACGGAAGCGATTGCCTCACGCATATTTGCCTCAGATTTCTTGAGGAGCTGGTACTCTTCGTCTGTAAGACGCATGTCGATGATCTTATCAACGCCGTTTGCACCGATAAGTGCAGGAACGTCCAAAGTAACACCGGAGATGCCGTATTCGCCGTTAAGTCTTGTAGAAACTGTTCTGATGGTGTGCTCGTCTTCTGTGATGGATCTTAAGAGTGTAGCAGCACTTACTGCGATACCGTTAAATGTAGCGCCCTTGAGCTTGATGATCTGAGCACCGGAAGACTTTGTCTGCTGTGCGATCTCATCCTTAACATCCTGGCCGAAAGGTACGCCGATAGCATCTGCATACTCGTCGATACCCATACCTGCAACGTGAGTATGGCTCCATACAGGGAACTGTGTCTCACCGTGCTCTCCAAGGATATAACCGTGCACGTTTCTTACGTCAACGCCAAGCTTTCTGGAAATGAGGACTCTGAAACGTGCAGAGTCGAGGTTCGTACCTGAACCGATGATCTTGTTTGAAGGAAGTCCGGACCACTCTGCAACCTTATATGTAACGAGGTCGCAAGGGTTGGAGATTACCATGATGACACCCTTGTTGTAGTACTCCATAACACTGTCAGTGATTGCGTGAGCGAGCTTTACATTCTTCTTAGCGAGGTCAAGTCTTGTCTCGCCTTCTTTTCTGGGGATGCCAGCTGTGATGATGATGCAGTCTGCATCCTTAACATCACTGTAGTCGCCTGCGTGAATATACATATCGCCGATAAACGGAAGTCCGTGGCTGATATCAAGAGCTTCACCCATAGCCTTGTCCTTATTTACATCGATAAGAACGAGCTCAGAGCAGAGCTGCTGCATTGCGATTGCGAAAGCCGTAGTAGATCCTACTGCACCTGCGCCGATAATGGCGACTTTAGTTCCTTCTTGTTTATACATGTCTCATATGCCCCCTTTTGTAGCAATACGAATGATATCAAGAACCAACTTTCAAATAAAGTCATTATTCGTTGCAAAAATTACCTAAAATTTGCACTCGGGAACTCGTATGGAAGTGTAATTTGATAATTTGATAATCAAAGTTTTTCCTTGATTTTGCTGGGTTTTTGGGGCTTTTTAAGTCCTTTTAATCGAATTGACGGTTTTTACAAGAGCCAATATAATGAACTTATAAATGAGGCACTACCATATAGGCGGTTGTCCTCAGTGTTAGTTTATTATAATAAGCCGCACTTTGTGACGGGGGCGGCTTATTTGTTGCTATACAAAGAGCAATAAATAACGGCGTAAGACCAATGGTCCTACGCCGCTATATTATGTAATAAAACTACCGTGTTAAGAGAATCAGATCTCCTGAGGGAGCTCCAATGTTCTCTCGGCATTGAGCTTTGCACAGAGTTCAACGAACTTATCGAGTGCAACGCCCTGGAGCTGCTTGTTAGAGCCTCTGACGTTGACAGATACTGTATTCTCTGCAGCTTCCTTATCGCCTACAACGAGGATATAAGGATCCTTCATCTGCTTAAATCTCTTGATCTTGTCTCTCATGTTGACGTCTGTTAAGTCGGACTCGACTCTTACACCAACCTTTGTGAGCTCAGCAGCAACCTTCTCTGCATACTCGTTATGCTCAGGTCTGATCGGTACAACTGCTACCTGATAAGGGTTGAGCCAGAACGGGAATGCGCCCTTGAAGTGCTCTGTGATGATGCCGATGAAACGCTCGAAAGAACCGAAAATGGCTCTGTGGATAACGATAGGCATCTTATGTGCGCCGTCCTTGTCAACATATGTGAGCTCAAAGTTATGAGGGAGCTGGAAGTCGAGCTGGACTGTACCGCACTGCCACTCACGTCCAAGAGCATCCTTGATCTGAAGGTCGATCTTCGGGCCGTAGAACGCGCCGTCGCCTTCGTTGATCTCGTAATTGCCCTCACCATACTTCTCGTCGAGAATGGCCTTCAGAGAGGCTTCTGCAGCGTTCCAGGACTCGATATCGCCCATGAAGTCGTCAGGTCTTGTGGAGAACTCTGCTCTGTATGTGATGCCGAATGTCTTGTAGATCTCGTCTGCAATAGCGATAACGTCCTTGATCTCGTCCTTGATCTGGTCAGGTGTAACGAATGTATGGTCGTCGTCCTGACGGAACTCCTGAACTCTGAAGAGACCGTTCATCTGGCCTGACTTCTCCTTACGGTGGAGAACGTCATACTCGCTGTAACGAATAGGAAGTTCCTTATATGAGTGCATCGTGCGCTTGTAGGACATCATGGCGTTAGGGCAGTTCATAGGCTTTGCTGCCATTGTGTCTTCAGCATCTACTGAATACTGCTCAGGTGCTTCCTCACCCTTAACAGCGTCTGTAGCGTTAACACCCTTTGTGATACCGGGAACGATGAACATGTTGTTCTGATAGTGTGCCCAGTGTCCGGAAATGAGCCAGAGCTTCTTATTGTTGATAAGAGGTGCTGAGATCTCTGTGTATCCGTGCTTGCCCTGGATCTCACGGGAGTACTTCATGAGTTCCTGGTAAAGGATCCAGCCCCTCGGGAGCCAGTAAGCCATACCCGGAGCTGTCTCACGGAACATGAAGAGGTCAAGAGCTGTACCGATCTTCTTGTGGTCTCTCTCCTGAGCTTCCTTAAGCCATGCAAGGTGAGCCTTGAGCTCATCCTTTGAAGGGAATGCGAAAAGATAGATCCTCTGGAGCTGATCTCTCTTCTCATCGCCTCTCCAGTAAGCACCGGAAACATTCTTGATCTTGAATGCGGCGCTAAAGAGCTCCTGTGAATTATCTACGTGAGGACCACGGCAAAGATCGACGTAGTCATCACCTGTGTAATATATCGAAATAGTCTCGTCTGCAGGCAGATCGATGATAAGTTCTGTCTTGAACTTCTGATCCTTGAAGAGCTCCAATGCCTCATCCTTGGAGATGACCTTACGTGTCCAGTCTTCTCTCCTCTTGATGATCTCGTGCATCTTT
>JAEEGL011549139.1_pt1 | contig 35085 bp, 26 predicted proteins | sample 9134231 | NCBI WGS metagenome assembly JAEEGL01 (sample SAMN16246548, study PRJNA631951) | gut metagenome | biome: gut microbiome; feature: rumen; material: fiber-attached | host: Bos | place: Iran: Karaj | collected 2018-10 | reverse complement strand
TGAACGGTATGTCTTACTCCAGATTCATGGATGGTCTCAAGAAGGCTGGCGTTGAGCTCGACAGAAAGGTTCTTTCTGATATCGCTATCACAGATCCTAAGGGCTTCACAGCTCTCGTAGAGAAGGCTAAGGCTGCTCTCTGATCTTATCGAGAACTTATAAAGATAATCGAAGGCTGACCATTAGGTCAGCCTTTTTCATGTTATACTTCTTGAAAACAGCGGAGGTGCTTTACCATGGATTTTATGGAACTTGCTAAGGCGAGATATTCGGTCAGAAAGTATAAAGATACCAAGCTTACTCAAGAGCAGATAGACAGGCTTCTTGCAGTATCTAATCTTGCACCTACGGGCAAGAATAACCAGCCTCACAGAATCTATGTGCTCCAAAGCGAGGAGGCTCTTGCCAAGATCAATGAGATTACGCCGTGTGCCTTCCATGCACCTGTTGTATTTATGTTTACCTACAATAAGGACGAGGATTGGAAGAATGCCCGTGAGGAAGGAATCCATTCGGGTATCGAGGACGTATCCATCGTTGCAACTCACGTTATGTTCGAGGCGGTAGAGATGGGACTTGGCACATGCTGGGTAAATGCTTATCCCAACCTTGAGGCAGAGAAGGCTTTCAATATCCCTGAGAACGAGAAGTCGGTTCTGCTTCTTCCGATTGGTTACCCTGCAGATGATTCTGAACCTTCGGAAAGACACGAACTAAAGAAGGATATAAACGAGATCGTAAGATATCTGTGACAGCATTCTGTTAAATAAGAATAATCTTCCGGTAAACTACGATTCCCCCGGTATCACTATAATTAAAGTAGATTATGGTGAATTGGGGGAATTTACTATGAAAAAGATGCAAATGATTTCTATATTAGTTTCCGCGTCTTTGGCGGTAACTTGTTTTGCCGGTTGTAAGAAGAGTGAATCCGAAGAGCCTGTAATCATCTACTACAGTGAAGGACAGCAAGATCCTGCTGCTGTGACTATAACCTTACAGGAAGGTAATACGCAGGGAGGAGGAAATGAGACTGAACCGTTGGCACCGATAATTGCCGACAGGTCAACAAGCGATCCTTCGACTACTGTGGCTGCTGAAACTTCGGAAACATCGCTTCCTTCTGAAACGATACTTCCTAATGAATCGGAAGAGTCTGCTGCTTTGACAACTGAGACGACAGCTGCTACTACCGCTTCTCAGGAGCAGCCCGGAGCTGTACCTGCACTTTCAGGTTCTCACATTAATGATGGAGCAGGAGTTATAGCTGACGAGGCTTCTTTAAATTCTGCTATGGCATCCTTCGAGAGCGATACGGGAATCAGTCCCGCTATCTTTACAATCTCTGATCAGCTTTCAGGTGACGACTTCAGACAGTATGCCCGCGATATCTATAATACTAACTTCAGTGATCAGGATCACGTGCTTATCGTTTACCAGGTCACACCTCAGGGAACATGGTCCTGGACATGCGTATTCGGAAGCAATACGGGTACGGTTTTCTCTCAGGATAATATCGATGAGTTCCAGACTAACTTGACCAATGCTTTCTCGAGCAGTAATGTAGACAACGCTCTCGTAACGACATTTACGGCAGCAGAAAACTATAACAACTAAAGAACACGGAATATGAAAACAGAAAGACCTTATATCAAAGCGAATATAACTACTAAGGCTGAGAAGGCTGTTAAGAGAGGCCACCCGTGGGTATACGGGGAAGAGATTACTTCTTTATCGGGAACGCCCAATGACGGCGATATAGTAGATGTATTCTGCGGCAATTCCTGGCAGGGATCTGGCTTTTACAACTCTAACTCGAAGATTACTATCAGGATCTTCTCGAGAAACAGCAATGATGTATTTGACGAGAAGTTCTGGAAAAGAAGAGTGTCGTACGCGATAAACTACAGAAAGACAGTAATGCCCGGAGATGACTTCAAGTGCTGCAGGCTTATTCACGGCGAGGCAGACCAGATGCCCGGACTTACCGTTGACCGCTATGAGGATCTTCTTTCTGTAGAGATAGCAAGCCTTGGCATGGAACTTATCAAGGACACTATCTATATCGCCCTGATTGAAGCATTGGCAGATGAAGGCGTTGTCGTAAACGGTATCTATGAGAAAAATGAGATAGCACTTCGCACCAAGGAAGGGCTTGAGCTTTATAAGGGCTGGTACGACGGAATCGATCACCCTGATTATGCCGTTGCTGCCATCACCGAGAATGGCGTTAAGTATCACGTTGATATCGAGAATGGACAGAAGACGGGCTTCTTCCTGGATCAGAAATATAACCGCGCCGCTGCAGCAAGGATCGCTTCCGGCAAGACTGTGCTCGACTGCTTTACGCATACTGGCTCATTTGGTCTTAACGCTGCCTTAGGCGGTGCCAAGCATGTAACCTCCGTCGACATCTCCGACACGGCTATCCTGATGGCTAAGGAGAACGCTGAACTTAACGGTCTTTCCGATAAGATCACTTATGAGTGCGCCGACGTCTTCGAGTACTTAACTGAGCTAGAGAAAAGGAAGTCACGCGAGTTCGACTACATCATACTTGACCCTCCGGCTTTCACGAAGTCCCGTGAGACTATCGACTCCGCGGGAAGGGGATACAAAGAAATTAACCTTAAGGCTATGAAGATACTTCCGAGGGGCGGCTACCTTGCTACATGCTCGTGCTCACACTTCATGACAGAACCCCTTTTCGAAAAGGCGATTAACAGTGCCGCATACGATGCAGGCAGAAACTTGCGCCAGATAGAGAAGCGCACGCAGGCACCGGATCATCCGATCCTGTGGAATGTGCCCGAGACGTATTACCTTAAGTTCTATATCTTTCAGGTGTTTTAAGGATTTGCCTTCTGTAACGTGAAGGCGGTGCGTTCTTATATTCCGCGAATACCCTGTTAAAGGAAGGGATGCTCTTAAATCCCGACAGCATTGCTATCTCTGTAAGGGTGAGGCTTTCTTCGGGGAAGAGTGATACTGCTTTCTCTACTCTTATGGCATTAAGCCACTTGCTGTAGTTAAGTCCCATTACTTCCTTGAATGCTCTCGAGAAGTAGTCTTTATTGATGCCTGCCCTTTCCGCCATAGCGGTAAGGGAGAGGTCATCTGCAGTTAGATTGTTCTTAATGTAGTCAGTTACGGAAAGAATGCTGTTAAGTGTTGTATCCGAGATGGACTTACCGCCATCGTTACTAATATCAGCCTCAAGCTCTTTATTGTGTTCGTCAAGAACAAGCATGAATTCCATTAAGATCATGGCACAGTGAAGCTCCCTGTTGTGCTTCTCGGTGTTCCATGCAACAAGCATTTTATCAATTATTGATGTCAATTTCTTAAGTAACCCGGCATGAGAGTTGATGCAGAGGATGTGAAGGTCGTGGTATATCGTCACTATCCTTTTGAAGTCGAATAAGGAATCCGCAAGCGTATTGCTGTACTGGATAACGGTAGCATTCTGCCTGTCAGCGTCTACAATCTCATGAGTTTCCATGGGCCAGACAAGAATAATGTCGCCCTCAGTTAAAGAGTAGAGTTTATCATCGATACGGTAGATGTTGTTGTCGCCTTTTCCGACTACGATAATCTCACCGTAAGCGTGACGGTGCGAGGGAAATGTGCGTTCAGCCGTGCCTTCAGCGATGTTTATCGCTCTTGTGTTGTTGAATGAGAAGTATTCGTAACCCGCTGTATCCATAAGCTTAACCTCATGTCAAAATCTGATAGAAAATCATATCGGATTATGAGAAGAATATTATCAGTTTTCCGTTAATATTGGAAGTATGGGAAAGGAGCCAGTACCAATATGAAGAAAGCACTCTTTATCGGCGGCACGGGAACTATCAGTACAGCAATAGTTAAGCGACTTTCACAAGATCCCTCTTGGGAAGTCTATGTACTTAACAGAGGCAACAGAAACGGTGTTATCCCACCTAACGTTAAGCATATTACAGCAGACATAAGCGATGAGGCAGATGTCCTTACCAAGATCGGGACGATGACTTTCGATTGTGTGTGTGAATTTATTGGATTTGTTCCTTCTCAGGTCGAGCGTGACTACAGATTGTTTGCAGGTAAGACCAAGCAGTACATCTATATAAGCTCAGCTTCTGCATATCATAAGCCAGAAGCAGGATATGTGATAACTGAAGGCACGACTTTAGCTAATCCTCATTGGCAGTATTCGAGAGATAAGATCGCCTGCGAGGAATTCCTTATGAAGATGTACAGGGAAGAAGGATTCCCCGTAACCATTGTTCGCCCGAGTCACACTTATGATGAGCGTAACGTGCCTTTGGGCGTGCACGGCAATAAGGGTTTCTGGCAGGTAATTAAGAGGATCATTGACGGTAAGCCCGTAATTATTCAGGGAGACGGTTCTTCATTATGGACAGTTACCTGGAACGGTGACTTTGCCGTGGGTTTCACAGGCCTTATGGGTAATCCTCATGCGATTGGTGAAGCTTTCCATATCACATCGGATGAGTCGTTAACATGGGACCAGATCTATCAGACTATCGCTGATACATTGGGCAAGGAACTTAAGGCATATCATGTTGCTTCAGAATTTCTTTCTTCATGCGGCGACAAGTACGGATATGACTTCGAAGGAAGTCTTACAGGTGATAAGTCAGTTACGGTCGTATTCGATAACAGCAAGTTAAAGCGTGCTGTTCCTCAGATGTGTACTTCCGTAAGATTTGATCAGGGCGTAAAGATCGCATTGGATTATGTCTTGTCTCATCCGGAGTGTCAGGTGGAAGATCCTGAGTTCGATATGTGGTGCGACAGAGTTATAGAAGCATTGGAGAATGCTAAGAATAGTATTTGATTTATCGGAGGTTATGTAAATGTTAGATCTTAAGGGCAGATGGGTATTGATCACAGGCGCTTCAAGAGGACTCGGACGCCTTGCTGCGCTTCTTATGGCTAAGCAGGGTTGTAATCTTATCCTTCAGAGCAGAAGCGTAGATCATACGGCTTCCCTCGAGGAAGAAGTAAAGGCTATGGGCGTTCATTGCTGTTCGTTTGCAGCTGACCTTAATGATATCCCTTCAGTAGATAAGATGCTCGGTGACATTGATGCTTTAGGTGTTGACGTTGATGTTGTTCTTAATAACGCAGGACTTCAGATCGCTTATCGTAAGGATTATTGCCTTACTCCTCCAGAAGATTACACTGTAAGTTTTAACGTAAACACCATTGCTCCCGCTATGATCTGCTATCACTATTTGCCCGGAATGATTAAGCGAGGTTTCGGCCGAATCGTGAATACGACGAGCGGAATTGCACTGGAGCCTGAGCAGGCAGGCTATTCTGCTGCAAAGGCTGCGCTTGATAAGATCACCACTGATATGGCATCTAGACTCGGTGGCACCGGCGTAACAATGAATCTCACTGATCCGGGTTGGTGCAGAACAGATCTCGGGGGACCTAATGCCCCCAATTCCCCCGAGAGCGCCATCCCTGGTGTTGTAGTTGGAGCTTTTACAAGCGACAAAGTTAACGGTCAGTTGTTCAGAGCTCAAGAGTTCTCTGGCCTTACATTGGAGCAGGCAGTAGCTAAAGCGGAGGCATAAATGGATAATTTTACTTTCTATTCACCTACAAAGTTTGTATTCGGTAAGGGAACCGAGAGTGAAGCAGGCAATCTTGTTAAGGCTTTCGGTGGTTCACGTGTTCTTATTCATTACGGTGGCGGAAGTGCGGTTCGTTCAGGTCTAATCGACAGAGTGAAGGCTTCCCTTGAAGCTTCAGGATTGTTCTATATCGAACTTGGCGGAGTAATGCCTAATCCCAGAAGCGGACTTGTATATGAAGGTATAGATCTTTGCAGAAGCAATAATATCGACTTTATCCTTGCAGTAGGCGGCGGAAGCGCCATCGATTCTTCCAAGGCCATCGCAGCAGGTGTTCTTTATGACGGTGATTTCTGGGATTTCTATTCCGGCAGGAAGGGCATCGAGAAGGCCTTGTCTGTAGGAACAGTTCTTACTATAGCAGCTGCAGGAAGTGAAGGCTCCGGAGATTCTGTTATCACCAAGGAAGAAGGAATGTATAAGCGAGGAGCCGGAGCAGAGGCATTAAGACCTAAGTTCTCTATCTTGAATCCGGAGCTTACGACAACATTGCCCGCTTATCAGACCGCTTGTGGTATTACCGATATCATGGCGCATCTTTATGAGAGATATCTTACGAACAGCAAGGATGTAGAGGTTACTGACAGACTTATAGAAGCTCTTCTTATTACTATGAAGAACGAAGCTCCCAAGGTAATGAAGGATCTTACTGATTATCAGGCAAGAGCCAACATTATGTGGGCGGGAACAATGGCACATACGAATTCCTGCGGTGTAGGAAGATCACAGGACTGGAACAGCCATAACATAGAGCATGAGCTTTCCGGTTTGTACGATTGTGCACATGGTGCAGGTCTTGCAGTAACTATGCCCGCAGTGTTCACATACGTAAAAGATCATGATATTTCCAGATTCGAACAGGTCGCTAAGCGCGTTTGGGGCGTTGATACGGCAGAAGAGGGAATAGAGGCTTTCCGTAATTTCCTTATCTCAATCGGTATGCCCGCTACTCTGACTGAACTCGGAGGCAAGGAAGAGGATATTCCCGTTCTTGTTCAGAATCTTTGTTACGGCGACGGAAGAACCGGTACAATATCAGGTTTTGTAACGCTTGATGAGAAAGATTGTGCCGAGATTTACCGCATGATGTTGTAAGTAAATCAAGATGTCCCCCACTATCCTTGATTTAGGGACCGTCTCATTCGAGGCGGTCCCACTTGTATTTACGCGTATATAAAGTAAAATATAGTATGTAATAACAGTTATGAGGGTACATATGATCATCGGAAGTTTAATGCGACCGGCTCCGGTTTTTATAACTGCAGCAATTCTTTTAGCAGTATCTATCATATCTTTTTACTTTTTTATCAAGATTAACAGACGTAATAAAAAAGATTTTGACCGGAAGCTTGCTGCTTATAACAAGGCAGTAGAGCAGATTAAGCAACAGGAAGAGCAGAAGGCTAAGGCAAGACCTCAGTCCGTTCCCGTCCAGACTCCTGTTGCTGTTAAGGCTCCTGTTGATAATAAGGTTGCTCCAAAGAAGGCGACAGGTGATATTGCAAGTTCCTTTAGAAGAATCCAATTCATGGCTCCTAATGGTGCAAGTTATGATGTTCCCATGATTGATTCCCTTACAATCGGCAGCAGCCCGGAATGCGATCTTGTTATCGCTAATGATACTGTTGCAGGTGTTCAGTGCAGGATTCGTTTTGCTGACAGCAAATATACTATCCAGGATTTGGGATCTGATAATGGAACATTTGTAGACGGTAACCCCGTTCCTTCTGATAAGGCTCAGGAAGTTAAGACCGGAGTATTGCAGATGGGCAAGATTACTTTGTTTATGACTATAGGCTGATTATGAAGAATAAGACTTGTGCGAATTGTAAAACTGTAAACGGCGAGAGAGCGACTTACTGCCGAAAGTGCGGCACATCACTTGATGATGCAGTTATTTCTGAAGTAGTTGCCAAGCAGAAGACTGTGCAAAGAAGCAGAACATCCCAGTCTTTAAGTTCCCGTAATAATTCTGCAAGACCCGGTGGAGCAAGACTTACACCAACGACTAAGGCTCTCCCTAAGGGCAGTGGTGAGAAGGTAGTAATTCCTAAGCGTCCGGCCAAGCCTACAGTTGTATATTGGCCGTTCGTACTGTCTTTGGTTTCTGCGATGGTTATGCTTGGTCTTATCGTCGCATTCTTCATAAGTGCACTTAAGGGTGATTCTTCTGCACCGAGTACGACTTCGGCGGCAGCTTCCACGACAGGCGCTTCAGCAACTACAGCAGCTGCTTCAGCTGAGTCATCTGAGGCGGCAACAGATCTTTCAGAGATCATTATCGGCGATATCGCTGATCAGACTTATACAGGTAATGAGATTACGATACCGTTCGAACTTACACATAATGATCATGAGCTTGTTGAAGGCGTTGATTATACGATCACTTATGAGAATAACTTGTGTGTTGGAACTGCTACGGTTTACTTCGAAGGCATTGGAGATGATTTTACCGGTGCTTTTGATACTTCATTTAACATCGTAAGCGGCGATCCCGTAGTTGATGATCCCGATAACTACGTCCTTACAATCTTTGTTATGCGTATGTATTGGACGATGGTAGGAAGAAGCCCTTCAATTGATGAACTTATCACACAGACTAACAGACTTTATGATGGTGAGATCACCGGTTCCGAGTATATCAACGAGATCACATTCTGTGATGAGGCAGAGCAGAGAAACCTAAATGACGAAGAGTTTGTAAGTGCGTTCTATCAGGGCGCATTGGGAAGACCTGCAGATCAGGCTGGTCTTGATTACAATGTGGCTTTGCTTGCTGACGGTATGTCCAGAGAAGATCTGGTTAACGGAATTATCAATGCTCCAGGCGGAGAATTCGAGACAATCTGCGATTCTATAGGCATCGCAGCCTCCTAATCCTTTCAAGGACAAATTGTAATAATGAAATCTGTCACTAAAGTGATAGACTAAATTCACACACCTTAATCGAAAGGAATATGTAAATGACAAGGGCGGTAAATGTCGGCGGAATCCTTCTTGGAGGAGGCAATCCTATAAGGATCCAATCCATGAATAACACGAAGACTCAGGATGTTCAGGGGACTCTTGAACAGATCCGAAGACTTCATGAAGCCGGCTGTGATATTACCCGAGTTACTGTTCCTAATATGGAGGCTGCGGAGGCTCTTTCGGAGATCACTAAGAACTCTCCGATCCCCGTTGTTGCCGATATTCATTTTGATTATCGTCTGGCTATAGAAGCTGCCAAGCATGGTGCGGCGAAGATAAGGATCAATCCCGGTAATATCGGTGGTCCCGAGAAGCTTCGTCAGGTGGCTGACGTGTGTAAGGAAAGAGGCCTTCCCATAAGAGTAGGCGTTAATTCCGGTTCTATCGACAGGAAACTGGTTGAGGAGTACGGCGGCGTATGCGCTGAGAATATGACTAAGAGTGCTTTGGATGCCGTTAAGCTTCTTGAAGATGTTGACTTCGATGATATCGTTATATCAATCAAGTCCAGCAGTCCCAAGCTTACGATAGATACATACAGACTTATGAGTAAAGCCTGCGACTATCCTCTTCACGTAGGTGTTACCGAAGCCGGAACATTAAGAGAGGGTGTAGTTAAATCCGCAGTCGGTATTGGAACTCTCCTTGCCGAAGGTATCGGAGATACTATCAGAGTATCGCTTACAGGTGATCCTGTAGATGAGGTCTATGCGGCTAAGAGCATTCTTAAGGCGTTAGATCTTGCAAGCGGCGGAATTACATTTGTTTCCTGTCCTACATGCGGAAGGACGGAAGTTCCTTTGATCGAGATCGCGAACGAGATCGAGAACAGGATAAAGACATTCCCTTATGACCTTAAAGTATCGGTTATGGGATGTGCAGTTAACGGCCCCGGAGAAGCGAGAGAATCAGATATTGGTCTCGCCGGCGGAAAGGACGAGTTCCTTCTGTTTAAGAAGGGTGAGATCGTAAGAAAGCTTAAGGCCGATACCGCAGTTGACGAGTTTGTTGAAGAAGTCAGGAAACTCGGTGAAGAGAAATCACACTTAGCTATATAAGAGGTTTGAATGAGAAATCTTGTGAAGCAGCTCGGGCTGGGATCTGATTTTGAAGAAGGTCTTGGCGGGTTAAAGGTCGAGAAAATTGATTATTATAAGAACGATAATCTGATCACTATCAGGGTCGATGGTGACAGAACAGAGACTGTCGATATTATGCTTGACCAGGTTCGTTCTGTTATGGAAGAAAGAACCGGAAGTAATGTAAATATCATTGGAGGAACTCCTGTAGTTACAGATGAGGTTCCAGCTCCTGTAATGCATCCTTCATTAAGTCCCGATATACTAAAGATCCTTGCTGAAGAGGAGAAAGTTAAGAAAGAGAAGGCTGAGGCCAAGGCTAAGGCTAAGAAGGAAGAGGCAGCAGATGCTAAGAATTCCTGGGTAGCTAAGGCTAAAGAGGTTAAAGAGCAGGCTTCTTCCAACGGCGAGGGTAAGGGCAAGTTTAAGCCCCGTAAGAATGATGAGTCACTCATGGGCCGTGTTATTTCCGGGGCTCCCAAGATTGATATCAAAGATCTCGATGATTACAGCCAGAATGTAAACATCGAGGGTAACTTCGTCATTATGGACGACCAGAAGATGGCCGATATCCTTAAGCTGTCTAAGAGTGGCAGCTGCGTTATCGCGAAGTTCTTTATTGTTGATGCAACAGGCGGAACCGGTGCGATCATGTTCTTGAAGCCTGAGGAGGCAGACAAATTCGAGAAGAAATTCTCTAAGGGCGGTTATGCCGGATTCCAGGTGTCCATTAACTATGACAGAGGTGAGCGCGGAGTAAGAGTCTCAGGTATCTACGAAGCAGATCCGCCGCCTAAGCGCCGCGAGGAATGTGAGTATAAGAGAGTAGAACTTCATGTGCACTCTAAGATGAGTGAGAAGGATGCTATAAGTAATCCCAGCGATATCATGAAGCTTGCAGCTTCTTTCGGACACAGAGCTTGTGCCATTACAGATCACGGCGTTGTACAGGGCTTCGCCGAAGCTGTTGATACTGTTAAAGAAATCAACAAGAAGAAGGAAGAGGGAGAAGAGAAGTTCAAGGCTATCTTAGGTTGTGAAGGATACCTCGTCGATGACGGTCCTACGATCTTCTATAATCTGCCTTTCATCCCCGGTAAGGATTCGGGTCTCCCTAAGCCTCCTATGGCTGTAGGTGAGTTCGTATCTATCGCTATTCAGACAAATGGTGACGACCCTTGTAAGGATACATTCACACGTGTCGCTGCCAGTAAGTTCAGACTTAAGGGCTTCCAGGGGATTCGCCCCGAGATTGAAGGTGAGACTGATGCACAGGCTCAGGAGTTCGCATCTCATGATATCGACAAGAGTCTTTGGGAACCTGAAGAGATTCCTGAGAGTTTAAGAGACGAGAATCTTCCCGGTATTCCTTCTTATGGTGAAGAAGGAGCTAACCATATCATCAATATCGATGACCGTATCAGTACACCTTATTCTGAAGACGGTTCTCTTGTTGTCCCAGAACAGCTCGTCTATGAGCATGTAGCGGATTTCTATGCTGATGTGGAAGATATTATCTATAAGGGGGCCGGCGAGCCCTGTGACTCTTATTTCCGCATGGGTGAATTAGTTGAATTTATCGGCGACGCATACATAACGGGTGAGAACATCTTCGATACATTAGGATTCTTGAGACGTGCAGGTTACGGCATCAATATTGAGGATCACAAGTACTACAGAAATAAGTTCAACATGCCTGCTATCTCTATCGAGGATATCAGAAAGTATGCATGTCCTGAGACAATAACTGAAGTTAATACGAGAACAGGTAATGACCTTGTTGATAAGACAAGAAAAGATGCTCAGTTTGTGATCGATTATCTTGTTAATGAGAACTCTTCTGACCCTGAAGCTCTTAATATCAAGATCGGTCATAAGGGAACTGACTATATCAGGTCCAAGGATTGCAAGTACTTTCATGTTATATGGCTCGCTAGAAATAACCTCGGCCTTTATGACATGTATAGACTTGTCTCTGAGTCTAATATTCATTATTTTTACAGAAGACCTAGAGCTCCGAAGAGTTTACTTAAGTACTTTAATTCTTCGATTATCATCGGAGGCGCATGTGAACAGGGTGAGATCTACCGCTATGCCATGATTAAGTACAAGGCGTGCGGTAAGGACGTTAATAAAGCTCTTGAGGCTCTTAAGGAAGATGAGTCATTCAAGGATATACTGTCTCTTTATGACTATGTTGAGATCCAGCCTCTGTGCAACAACATGTTCATGACCAGAAATCCGGAGAAGGCAGCGGGCGAACCTATGCCTCTTAACGAGAATGATATCAGAAATATCAATATTCTTCTTGCAGATGTGGCGGATGCATTTGATTTGCCTTTGATCGCCACCACCGACTCACACTTCCTTAATAAGGAAGACGGCATGTACCGTAAGAATATGCTTATGGATATGGGCTTTGCAGATGCTGAGATGCAGTCTGATCTTTATTTCAGAACTACAGAAGAGATGCTCGATGAGTTCGCTTACTTAGGTAAGGAACGTGCTATGAAAGCTGTCGTAACCAATACGAATTTGATCGCTGATATGATTGAGTACGGACTCAAGCCTTTCCCTGATGGTACATATCCGCCTATGATCCCGAGAGCTGCTTCTGACGTAAGAGATATCGCTTATACAAGAGCCAATAAGCTCTACAGACATAACGGTGTACTTGATCCTGTTGTTAAGGAGAGACTCGACAGAGAGCTTAACTCCATCATCGGTAACGGATTTGCGATCATGTACTATATCGCGTACCGACTCGTTAAGAACTCTAACAATGAAGGCTTTATCGTAGGCTCCAGAGGTTCCGTAGGTTCATCGTTTGCCGCTACTATGCTCGGTATCTCTGAGGTTAATCCACTCGTGCCTCATTACAGATGTCCGAAATGTCATTATGTTGAGTTTGATAACTCGGGTAATTACGGTTCCGGTTACGATCTTCCCGAGAAGAACTGTCCTGAGTGCGGAACTGTTCTGCACAGAGACGGACAGGATATTCCTTTCGAGACGTTCCTCGGATTCTACGGAGATAAGCAGCCTGATATCGATCTTAATTTCTCGAGCTTGAACCAGGCTTCCGCGCATAAGTATGTTGATTATCTCTTTGGTACGACTCATACATTCAAGGCAGGTACGGTAGGTACAGTAGCAAGTAAGAATGCTCTCATGATCGCACGCAATGTATGCGATAAGAAAGGTGTTCCGTATACAACAGGAGATCTTCTTTACATGTCACGAGGACTTCTCGGCGTTAAGAGAACTACATCACAGCATCCCGGCGGTATCGTTGTTGTACCTAAGGAGATGGATGTATATGAGTTCACTCCTATCCAGTATCCTGCCAACAAGACGGACTGCGGAATAATAACAACGCACTTCGACTTCCATTCATTGCACGATACTATCTTGAAGCTTGATATCCTTGGTCACTTGGATCCTACGGTTCTTCGTATGCTTCACCTTCTTACCGGTGAGGAGATTACGGAGATTCCTGTTCCGGAACCGAAGGTAATGAGCCTTCTTAAGTCAACGGATGCTCTCGGATTCCCGATTGAAGAATCAGAGGCGGGATCAGCTACTATCGGCTTGTCAGAGCTTGGTACTCCTATGGCACGCGGCATGATCAAGGAGACGCAGCCTACGAGATTCTACGACCTCGTTCAGCTCATGGGTCTTTCACACGGTACCGACGTATGGAAGGGCAATGCGCAGGACCTCATTAGTGAGGGCGTATGTGACCTTAATTCCGTTATCGGATGCCGTGACTCCATTATGACATCGCTTATCTATTGGGGACTTCCTAATAAGGATGCCTTCGATATCATGGAGAACGTTCGTAAGGGTAAAGTTGCTTCCGGTAAAGTTGCCGATAAATGGGATAAGTGGAAGGCCATGATGAAGGAGTGTAACGTACCTGATTGGTACATCGGCTCCTGTGAGAAGATCAAGTACATGTTCCCGAAGGCACACGCTGCTGCGTACTCTATCTCTACGCTTCGAGTAGCATGGTTTAAGGTTTACTATCCTGAAGAGTACTACTGTGCGTACTTTACTATCCGAGGTGAAGAATTTGATGCCCAGTACATGTGTAAGAGCATGGATGTGCTTAAGGCCCGAATGGAAGAACTTAAGACTCTTATGCATTCGAAGGAGAGCTCTGCCAAGAAGGCTCAGGATGAGTACTTCCTTTGTGAGCTTGTAGCTGAGATGCATCACAGAGGAATCGAGTTCGCACCCATTACTCTTGAGGAGAGTCACGCCACTGACTTTACGAAGGTTGAGAAGGGTCTTATTCGTCCTCCGCTTAACTCGATCAATTCCATATCTGCATCGATGGCAAAAGGAATTACGGCAGCAAGAGATGAGGCTCCGTTTAAGAACAGAGAAGATCTCATGCAAAGAGGAAAGATAGGACAGTCTGCGATAGATACACTTGCAGCATACGGATTACTTGATGGTCTTCCGGAGTCTGCTCAGATAGACTTGTTCTCGATGATCGACGGTGCTCTTTAATTATGAAATTCTGTAAGGTCCTTCTTCGTGAATCCGTAAGACAGACTGACAAAGCCTACACGTATAAGATACCTGAGGCTTTGGAAGGAAACGTTGTCGCGGGTTCTTACGTGAAGGTGCCTTTCGGATTCGGTAACAGGAAACAGACCGCGCTTGTAACAAGCGTGAGTGACGATTTAGATTCGTTGGGGTTTGATCCCTCTAAGCTTAAGGAACTCGATTCACTTCTTGATCTTTATCCTGTCATGACTAAGGATCAGCTTGCGATAATCGAACCATTAAAGTCCAGATTTCTTTGTACATCGGGAGACGTAATCTCCATGATGGTTCCTTCTGCGGTAGGAACTGTTGCTAAGGCCAAGGCAACGTTTGTCGATATAAAGTCACCTGAGACTTCTAAGGAAGCATTGGAATCCGGTAAGCTTCGATCTATAGCCCATATACATATGCTCGAGTATCTTCTTGCTAACGGTGCGACTGAACGTAAGAAGCTTCTGTCCATTACAAAAGCTTCAGATGCCCAGCTTCGCGGTCTTCGCGACAAGGATCTCATCACACTGACGACGAGGATGCTTACGAGGGAGGAAGTAGAAGAAGATGAATCTTCCGATGCAGTGTCTTCAGAAGAATCCTTCAGAGTGGTTCACGAGCTTAACGATGAGCAAAGTGCGGCGTTTGAAGAGGTAAAGGCATCACTTGATAAGGCGCAGGTATTCCTGCTTCACGGCATTACCGGAAGCGGTAAGACTGAGGTCTATCTTAAGTGTGCGGGAGAAGTTTTGGATAGGGGCGGATGCGTTATCTATCTTGTTCCCGAGATATCTTTAACACCGCAGACGGTTAACTGGATAAGAGGAAGATTCGGTGATCTTGCTGCCGTCATGCACAGCAGATTAAGCGACCGTCAAAGATATGATGAATGGGACAGAATAAGACAGGGGCAGGCTCGTATCGTTGTAGGCCCAAGAAGCTCCATCTTCGCGCCTGTAGAGAATCTTAAGCTTATTATCATCGATGAGGAACACGACTCATCTTATAAGTCGGAGTCTTTCCCTAAGTTTAATGCCAGAGACGTCGCTATCTTAAGGATGAAGATGAATTCATGCCCTCTTGTATTGGGCTCGGCGACACCTTTGGTATCTTCTTACTATCTTGCTAATAAGGGTTACTACAAGCTTCTTGAGCTTAAGAAGAGGGCTGCGCGAGATGCCGTGCTTCCCGAGGTTAAGATAATCGACATGAAGGAACAGGTTAAGGAAGGATACGGAGACCTGCTATCGGGGCCTTTGCGCGTTGCCATGGCACAGGCCTTCGCGAAAAGCCAACAGGTGATACTCTTCCTTAACAGGAGAGGTTACTCCAGAACTTTGGTGTGCAGCACCTGCGGGGAGCCCGTTTACTGCCCGTCATGTTCGGTAGCGATGACTCTCCACAATAACAGGAGAACGGCAGGAAGGCTTCTTATATGCCACTACTGCGGATATACGATACCCTGCGAGGAAGCGGTGTGCCGTGAGTGCGAGGGCACTAAGTTTAAGCGTGCGGGATTAGGTACCCAGCAGCTTGAGGAGATTCTTAATGAATTGTATCCCGATAAGAAGGTGCTCAGAATGGATCAGGATACCACTATGCTTCCCGGAGCACACGAGCAGATATTAAGCGAATTCAGATCGCATAAGGCAGATATACTCGTAGGCACCCAGATGATCGCCAAGGGGCACGATTTCCCGAGCGTAACCGTAGTAGGTGTATTGGGTGCTGACCTAATCGCGATGTCTTCGGATTACAAGGCTTCGGAAAGAGGATTCGAGCTTATTACCCAGGCCGCAGGAAGAGCTGGCAGAGGAGAGGAAAGAGGAAGAGTATTCTTACAAAGTCTCCGCCCTGATAATCCGCTTCTTATGTATGCTGCTAAGCAGGATTACGAGGAGTTCTATAAGTCAGAGATACATTACCGTGAGGTGATGCAGCTTCCGCCGTTTAAGGCTGTCGGAGAAGTTGTGATATCGCTTCCTGATGAAGACATGCTTGCACAAAGAACGATGGATCTCGGACGCTATCTAAAGGACTTCCTGTCATATCAGGATCCAAGTCTTGGATTCGAATTGTTCGGACCTGTTCCTGCACCCATATATGAGCTTAGAGGAAGATACCGTAATGTATTTATGATAAAATCATCAAAGAAATCTTACTTGAATGAGGTATTCCGTCAGATAATGGAGGACTTCGATCCCAACCTTTATCCGCTCTCATTTGATAATGACGCAGGAGGCAGCTGATATGTATACCATCATGGACTATCTTGAGTGGCGCGGTGATCTCACACTTAAACAGTCGGCTTTCAACGAGGTGGATGCAGCGATACTTGCAAGGTTCTCCTATGAGCCTTTTGACGGTATAGTTTCAGAGAATGTTCGTGAGTTTAAGCCTTTAAGACAGGTATGTACTGAACTGATTAACAGTCCCGACCTTAACGACAATGTATTAGATACCAAACTTGACTTCGATTTCATCAGAGTCATGGGTGAGTGCAGGCGATTTGCCGATATGCGTATCGGAGGCTACGTAAATGATATCGACTTCGAGCGCCAGATTCAGTTCTCGGCGTGTCTTATCGATCTTGATGGCGAGCAGAATTACTTTGTTGCTTATAGAGGAACGGATAACACTATCATCGGATGGAAAGAAGACTTTAATATGGGGTTCGAGTTCCCGGTTCCCACACAGGAGAAAGCTCTTGCTTATCTTGAGAATGTCATATCTTCACATAAGGACGGAACGTTTATGGTCGGAGGCCATTCCAAGGGTGGCAATCTGTCTATCTATTCCGCTACATTCTGTGATGAGAAGTACAACACGCCTATAACGGACATCTATAACTTCGACGGTCCGGGTTTTACCGAGAAGATAATGCAGACTGAGGAGTTTAAAAAGATCGAACATCAGATACATACGTATGTGCCTGAGTTTTCTGTAGTTGGTATGCTTCTTGAGCATCTTGAGGATTATTCGGTAGTTCACTCAGGTGCGACCGGCATAATGGAACATGAACTTCTAACATGGGAAGTTGGTCCTCTCGGATTCGTTCATAAAGAAGAAGTCAATTCCGGTTCCAAGTTCGTGGATATGACCTTAAAGGAATGGCTGTCAGGTCTTGATAATGTCCAGCGTGAGCAGTTCGTAGATACTATCTTTAATCTTATGACAGCCGACAATTCCCAGACTCTGGCTGAGTTTAACCGTAACAGGAGAGAGACTATCAATCTCATGATCCGTACATATAATGCAATGGATGAAGAGACTAAGGTCGGCTTTAAAGGCGCTACAAAGAAGCTTTTCGAGAGCGCAAGGAAGATATTCAAGACGGGTCAGCAGAACGCCAAGAACTGATTGTGGTACAATACTTGTCGTAAAGAAAGACAGGAGTATTTAATATGGCGCTCAGAAATATTGTTACTGAAGGAGATCCTATCCTTCACAAGAAGTCACGCGAGATCGAGGAGATCACACCCAGAATCGTTAAGCTTATCGATGATATGGCTGAGACGATGTATTACGACAACAGAGGCATCGGTATCGCTGCCGTACAGGTCGGTGTTTTAAGACGTGCATTTGTTGTTGATATCGGTGATGAGCACGGAAGACTTAACTTCATCAATCCCGAGATCACATCACGTGAGGGTGAGCAGAGATGCTCCGAGGGCTGCCTTTCCGTTCCCGGTAAGTCCGGTGACGTTATGCGTCCCATGAAGATCCATATTAAAGCTTTGGATATTAACGGTAATCCTTTCGAGATGGATGCAGAGGGTCTTCTTGCAGACTGTATCTGCCACGAGTACGACCACCTCGACGGAATCTTATTTGTAGATAAGGCTATCCCGGGTACTGTAGAGGTAGTAAATGCCGAGCAGTGATCTTAGGATAGTATTCATGGGAACTCCTGAGCTTTCCGCTACGGTACTCAAGGGGTTATCCGATAAGGGCTTGAACGTTGTATTAAGCGTATCCCAGCCCGATAAGCCTGTAGGAAGAAAGCATATACTTACGGCTCCTCCTGCCAAGGTTATGGCAGAGTCTTTGGGCGTTGAAGTATATCAGCCCGACTCTTTAAGAACTGACGAGTCTTATGAGTTTATTAAGTCCGTTAATCCCGACCTCATTATCACTGCGGCTTACGGCAAGATCCTTCCTCAGAGAATGCTCGATATCCCTAAGTTTGGATGCATTAACGTGCACGCTTCTTTGCTTCCTAAGTACAGAGGTGCTGCTCCCGTCCAGTATTCAATCCTGGACGGCAACGATGTAACCGGCGTTACCATCATGAAGATGGATGCGGGAATGGATACGGGCGACATGCTCACACAGGTGGAAGTTCCCATCGACATCAACGACACAACAGATTCTCTTATGGCTAAGCTTGCTGATGCCGGAAGAGATCTCCTTCTTGATACTTTGGACGATTACATCGACGGTAAGCTTGCTTCGATTCCTCAGGAAGAGTCTAAGGTTACGCTTACGACACCCATCAAGCCTGAGGACGGCATCCTTGACTGGAATCAGACTGCAAGACAGATACACGACAGAATCAGGGCGTTAAGCACATGGCCAGGTTGCTCTTCTACCTTTAACGGTAAGAGAATCAAGATCTATGCATCTGCTCTCGATGAAGAAGATTCTGAGGCAGCAGCCCCCGGCGAGATCACAGTCGCAGGTAAGGGTAAGCTCAAGGTTAAGTGCGGCAAGGGTTCTATCTATATCATTGAACTTCAGTCCGAGGGCGGTAAGCGCCTGAAGGCTATTGACTGTGCACATAACTACAGACTGGGACAAAGATTCGGGGATTGATTTGGAAGATAGAGAGTTAATCTATTCCATACTTTACGATTGCTTCGAGGACAAGGCGTTCTCTAATCTTTCCTTAGGCACTGAAGGTGTCGACGACTTCGTTCGCGCTGCCGTTTACGGCACTTTAACTTATGTTTACTCCGAGGATTACCTTGTTAAGACGGTGTCGGGAAGAGACGTTTCCTCGTTAGATCCCAAGGTTCGCACGATACTCCGCTTTGGCGTGTGGCAGATAGTGTTCTCCGACAAGGTGCCGGACTACGCTGCAGTAAACACTTCCGTTGACCTTGCGAAAAGGCATTCTCCCAAGGCTTCGGGTCTCGTTAATGCCGTGCTTCGTAAGGTTACTGATTTATCCCCGGAACAGCGTGACTTAAGCACATCGAAAAGCGTAGAAGCAGCATACTCTTTAAAGCCTGAGATATACGGCATCCTAAAAAAATCCTACGGTGCCGATAAAGCTCCGTCTATCGCGAAGGCATTGCTTTTTCCATCTCCGCTTTCAATCAGGGTTAATACTCTAAAGACGGATAAAGATTCTCTTGTTAAGGCCCTTACTGATGAGGGCTTTGAAGTAAGCCCTGCATCGTTTATGGGTGATGCATTTATCCTTAAGCCTACAGGAAAATCTCCTGCCATCGAGAAGTCGAAGGCTTTCGTAAAGGGTTGGTTTATGGTTCAGGGAGAAGCTGCCCAGCTTGCTTCTGTAGTAGCTGATCCCAAGCCTGATATGAAGATATTGGACTGCTGTGCTGCCCCCGGCGGAAAGTCCACTCATATGGCGGCACTTTCAGAAGATAAGGCCGATATCCTTGCTCTTGATATCAACCGTTCAAGAATAGAGCTTATCAAGCAGAACTCCGAGAGATTAGGGGTTCAGAATATACGAACAGGTGAAGCTGACAGCAGTGTGTTCGATACAAACGAGATGTTCGATCTTGTATTATGCGATGCCCCCTGCAGCGGACTTGGAATTATGGGCGGTAAACCAGATATCAGGCTTACCATAAGCTATGAGAGAATTATGGAGATAAAAGATAGGCAGAAGCTTATTCTCGACAATATCTCCAAGTTCGTTAAGCCCGGCGGAACGCTTGTGTACAGTACATGCACGATCAACAAGGGCGAGAACGAGGATCAGGTCAATGAATTCCTGGAAACACACACCGATTACGAACTTTACGGTTTTGACAACCTGTTGCCGTCAAGTTTAAAATCATGCGAAAGTTCGGGAATGCTTACGCTTTTGCCTGATGAGGACGGATGTGAAGGATTCTTCATAGCGAGACTTCGGAGGAAGAATGGATAACAACAGCAAGAAGTTCTGTCTTGATCTTACAGAGGAAGAGATCTTAAAGTGGTGTCTTGATAACGGATTCCCGAAGTTTCGTGCGGGTCAGATAAGTAAGTGGCTTAATTCCGGTGTTACCCAGACAAGCCGCATGACCAATATTCCTGCCAATATGAGACAGAAGCTTGATGAAGACTTCCTGTTCTCCGATATGAAGATAATCGATGAATTCGTATCTAATATCGACGGTACGACGAAGCTTGTATATCTTCTTCCCGACGGAAATATCATCGAGACGGTAATTATGCGATATAAGACAGGTCTTTCCATCTGCATATCGTCACAGGCCGGATGCAAGATGGGATGCTCATTCTGTGCTTCTGCCAAGGCGGGCTTCGGAAGATCTTTAACGGCAGGAGAGATGGCCGCACAGGTTCTTATGGCTCAGGATCACATCGGAGAGAAGATAAGAACTGTAGTTGTAATGGGTATCGGTGAGCCGTTTGATAATTACGATAATCTTCTTTCATTCATCAGAATAATGAATAATCCCGACGGTATTAACATGGGTGCAAGACACATCACCGTGTCCACATGCGGCCTTGTACCCAAGATAAGAGAGTTTACCAAGCTTAAGCTTCAGGTAAATCTTGCCATATCGCTTCATGCGCCTAACGACGAGCTCAGACGTGAACTTATGCCTGTAGCGTCCGCATATAGCATTGCCGAGCTTATGGATGCATGCAGAGAGTATGTTAATAAGACCGGAAGAAGAATTACATTCGAGTATTCGCTCTTTAATGAGGTGAATGATACATTTGCTTGTGCAGAGCAGTTAAGTAAGCTTCTTAAGGGCTTAAACTGCCATGTAAACCTCATTGCAGCCAATGAGTTCCCCGGAAGCCCGTATAAGAGATGTACACCGAAGAGGGTAGAAGCTTTTCGACGTGCCCTCGAGAGCAAGGGCATAAATGCCACCTTAAGAAGAGAGATGGGCACCGATATTATGGCAGCTTGCGGTCAGCTTAGAAGGAGTAAGGAAGAGGAACGTGGGGAGCAAGTGTAACCAACTTATAACCTCCCGCACTTTACTTATAATATATAATATAAGATAATTTGATTTGTTTTGATTTTAAACGAGGAGAATTTTGATGAGTGCACAGAGCCCCGAGGGCATGATATTTGCAGGTAAGTATAAGATAGTCAAGCTCATTGGTATGGGCGGAATGGCTAACGTTTACCTTGCACAGGATATGGGTTCAGGAGTTAAGGTTGCCATTAAGGTGCTTAAGCCTGAATTCTCTGCCAACGAAGAATTCATCAGAAGGTTCGATACGGAAGCAAAGGCTGTATCCTCGCTTAACCACGCCAATATCGTTAAGGTGTTCGGTGTAGGTCACGAGGGAAGCTTCAGATATATTGTTCAGGAATACGTTGACGGTATTACGGTAAAGGACCTTATTAACCAGAACGGTCACCTTGACTGGAAGGTAGCCGTACCGATCGTTATTCAGGTCGGAATGGCACTCGAATATGCGCATAAGAACGGCATTGTCCATAAGGACATCAAGCCGCAGAATATACTCATCTCAAGAGAGAGAATCGCTAAGATCACTGACTTCGGTATCGCAAGAGCAGCTTCCAGCAGCACAATCACGATGTCCTCAGGCGGTGCAGTAGGTTCCGTACATTATTTCTCACCAGAGCAGGCAAGAGGCGGTAATGTTGGTCCCGCTTCCGATATCTACTCTGTAGGTGTAATGCTCTTCGAGATGGTAACAGGAAGAGTTCCTTTCGACGGCGATTCTGATATCGCTATCGCTGTTAAGCATCTTCAGGACAGACCGCCGCTTGCATCAATGTATGTTCCCGATATCCCGAGCGGTCTTGATGCCATCATCGTTAAGAGCATGCAGAAGACACCTGATAAGCGTTATTCCACAATGCGTCAGATGGTAACTGAACTTGATGCTTTGATGGTAGATCCTAACGGTGTATACGGAATTATCGGCTCAGGTCATGAAGAGCCTGAACAGCCTGCACCTTCCGGCACGGTTTCTTTCAGACAGGATCCCAATTACGATAAGATCACTGACCTTGAGAAGTCAGCTGAGGCAAGAAGATTGTCCAGACTTCGTGACAATATCCTTCTTGTATTTATCGTTCTTCTTATTGTCGGTGTTTTGGTCGGTGTATCCGCACTTATCCTTAATTCGATTTCTACAGCTACGCATATTGAGGAGAATTCTGACTATACTGTCAGCAATTATGTTGGAAGAACGGTGGATGATGTTATCGCAGAGCTTGAAGCCAACAGGATTTCTTACGAGATTCAGACTCAGGTTACTTCTGATTATCCGGCAGGTACTGTTGTAGCTCAGAACATCAATGAAGGTGTTGTTATCGCTTCCGGTTCTGATATTCATAAGATCATCCTTACTGTTGCAGGTGAGGCTGAGACCATCACGCTCAGTAACTATGCTGGCCTCGATTTCCACGAAGTATATTCAATGCTCTCATCTTTGGGGCTTCAGGTTAGCGTGCTTGAAGAGACCAATGCTGATTATGAGCCCGGTCAGGTATTAAGAACTGAACCTGTTGCAGGTTCAGTTGTTGAAGTAGGTTCTTCCATCGTTATCGTTTATGCGAAGGCTCCTACCAGTTCTACAGTTCCTGATCTGCACGGTCTTACTCTCGAGGAAGCAAGAGAGCTTCTCGAAGAGGAAGAGATCAATATCGGACATATCGAGGGAGCAACAGATGTTATCGTTCTTCCTGAATCACAGCAGTATGTAATCCTTACTGATCCTGTTGCAGGAATCACACTCCCGAGAAGATCTTCCATTACGCTTTATGTCGGTACATGGGAAGATCTGCAGCGAGGCGGTACGCCCACGCCTACACCCGCTCAGGTTAGCGTCGTTACTACAGTTAACGGTCAGGGTACAGCTGAAGGCGGCGGAAACTATGACGTAAATACAACTGTAACTCTTGTTGCAACTCCTGCAGAGGGCTTCAGATTCGCAAGATGGCTCGATCCTTATGGCAACGTTGTAACTGAGGCTAACGTATACACATTTGTTGTTTACGATCCGGACGGTGATCCGATGACACCTACAACGATCAATTACACGGCTGTATTTGAGCCTTTGAACCAGGATCCTTGGGCTAACCCTAACCCTGGTGAAGTACCTCCTCCGATGTGATTCTAATCAATGTCTGAGCAGGTAAAGGGAATAATTACAAAAGGCGTCGGCGGTGTATTCAACGTCAGATGCGAAGACGGCAGCTACAGGCTTTGCCAGATAAGAGGCAACATCAGACTTTCTAAGATGAAGCCTCTTGTCGGTGATCTCGTACTTACAGGGGAATCGGGTGATCCCGATATCCCCTTTGTATTGGAAAAAATCTTCCCGAGGAAGAACTTCCTTGTAAGACCTCCGCTTGCCAATATCGATACTCTACTTCTGATATTCTCATGCTCCGATCCCGTACCGGATCTTAAGCTTCTTGATAAGATGCTTATCATATCCGGCGCGCTTAAGATCAAGCCTGTGGTGCTTTTCTCTAAGAGTGACAAGGATAAGGATGCATGCGATAACCTCGTATCAATTTATAAGAATGCAGGCTTCCCGTGCTTTTCCATAAGTAAGGAAGAGCCGATTCCCGATGAAGTTATCGAATTGATTAAGACAGGTCTTACCGGTCTTGCAGGCCCTTCGGGAGTAGGCAAGAGCACCTTCTGTAATAAGCTTCTCGGTGAAGGCACGATGAAGGTCGGAGACATCTCCGACAGATTAAAGCGAGGCAAGCACACGACGCGTCATGCGGAGCTTTTCGAGTTCGACGAAGGCTTTGTTACGGATACTCCCGGATTCACTTCGCTTGACCTTTTCGAAGTTGGTGTATTATATACTGATGTATCCGGAGGCTACCCCGAGATAAGGGAAGCATCTTCGGAGTGCAAGTTCGCAGACTGCAGGCACATTGCCGAGAAGCAGTGTCATGTACGAGATCTTATCGGTAACGGTATCGATGAGGGAAGATACATGAGATACCGCGAGTTCTATGAATATTTATACAGCAGAAGACCTAATTCTGCGGGAGGATACAAATGAGAAAGTACGAGATATCACCTTCACTTTTATCAGCTGATTTCGGTTATGTTATGAGAGATGTAGAGAGTATCACACCTTACTGCAAGTTCCTGCATCTTGATGTTATGGATGGACACTATGTCCCTAACTTAACTATTGGTGTTCCCGTTATTAAGTCTATTAGAAAGCACAGTGACATGATCCTCGATACACATCTCATGATCACTAATCCTGAGGAGTTCATCGAGCCTTTTGCAGATGCAGGTTCTGATTACATAACATTCCACGTAGAGTGTACCGATGAGCCATTCGAGCTTATTAAGAGAATCCGTGACCTCGGTAAGAAGGCAGGTATCTCCATTCATCCCGATACACCTGCTGAGGCAATCTATCCTTTCCTCGAGAAGGGTGCGGTAGACCTTATCCTCGTTATGTCGGTTCGTCCCGGCTTCGGCGGACAGTCTTATATCCCTGAGTCCACAGCAAGAATCGCTGACTACAGAAAGCGTCTTGATGAGAACGGTTCCGAGGCAATCCTTTCTGTCGATGGCGGTATCAATGTTAAGACTATCGAGGAAGCCGCAGGCGCCGGTGCAAGACTTCTTGTTGCAGGAAGTGCCGTATTCGGTAAGGAGAATCCGGGCGAAGCTGCCAAGGATCTTTATAAGCTTCTCGGCGAAGAGTTCTAATGAGAGCTGCTGTCTTTACAGGCGGCCCGTTTATCGATCCCGCAAGAGTATCTGATATCGTATCTTCGTGCGACGTTTTTTATGCTGCCGATTCAGGTGCGGATATTGCCTTAGCCTGTGGAGTTCTTCCTAATAAAGTAATTGGTGATTTAGATTCTATAAAGCCCGATACTTATGAATTTCTTAAGAGCAAGAATGTTCCTATCGAGGTTTTCCCTGTCGAGAAGGATATGACTGACTCCGAGCTTTGTATTAACGAGCTTCCTTCTGACTGTGAGATAGTTCTTGTAAGTTCCTTCGCGGGACGACCGGATCACGCATTGTCCAATATGATGATAGCAATCAAGCTTCGTTCAGAAGGAAGAGATATTACACTTACTGACGGCGTTAACGACTTTATCCCTTTATGCGGACCTGATGAGTTAAGTATCGAGGGTGTGCAGGATGCAAATTCTCTGGTTATATCTTTAATCCCTTTTACTGAGGTTAATGGTGTAACTACAAAAGGACTTTACTATAAGCTCGATAATGCGGATCTTAAGTTCGGATCTTCATTCTCGGTAAGTAATAAGCTGGAACAAGGCGGAACGGAGTTCTCGGTAAGCGTAAAGTGCGGTAAATTGGGAATTCTCATAGTGCCGGGATAAGATTAAGTACCAATAATCGCCCAGAAAATCGGGACGTTTATGGTCTTGAAAAGTACGTGTTCAGCATTTAGCATATACTCATAAAAGCATGAGAGCACTGCGGTGGCCCCGCGGTGCTTTTGTTTGCGGAAAAATGGAGGAGATAGATATGTTAACGTACGAAGAATTCAAGAACACTTTTTGTGTTCAGTTCCCGGCTGAGATGGGGCCGGAGTTCGATGATTACGAACTAAAGCTCATGCCTATCGTGAAACGGGGAAGGTCACTTGACGGGTTTACTTTTTGCCCGAAGCTCGATTCTAAAGAAGCGAGAGCTATGCCTACTTACTACTTCAACGATCTTTATGAGGCCTATTGTAATGATCCGGACATTAAGACATGCCTTGTGGAAACAGCGGCCTCTATGAAGAATGCTATTGAAAAAGGTCAGGCAATATCGAGTAATGTGAAGATCTCGAAGATAAAGAAGAATGTTATTGCCGAACTCGTTAATCCCGAGGTCGCAAGAGCTTACCTTTATAACGTGCCTCACAGAGAATTTCTTAATCTGTGCATCATTTACCGCTGGGTTGTAAACATCGATGAGACCGGTGTTTATAGCGGCATTATCGATTCTGATCTTATGAACTCGGTAAACCTTACTGAGGGAGAACTCTATGAGAATGCCATGAAGAATACGAAGCGTTTGATAGCGCCGCAGATAAAGCCTTTCGATACAGTGGTAAGACGCATGCTTCGAAGAGATGGAAGAAGTGATTATGAGATCCGTAAGTTCATCGGGAAGATAGAGCCTGACGACAGAATGTGGATTCTTACCAATAAGCATAATTTCAGAGGTTCTACAGCGTTATTGTTTCAAGACTTTCTTATTAAAATTGCAGAGAAAATCGGCACGGATTTTTATATCATCCCGACTTCAGTTAATGAGTCTATGGCTGTGTCAGTTAAGTCAAGTTTAAGTCCTGACAAAATGCTCGAGATGCTAACTGAATCCAATGAGTATTACTTCAACGAGGATGATCAGATGTTGTCTGATTCTATCTACTTCTACAGCGTAGCTAATGGGTCACTGATGGTATGTGATCAGGGGGAGGTAAGGGTATGAATTATACAAGATTAAGAACAGCGGCTGCAGTATTTGCCATAATCGGAACTTTCATGGTCGTTTTTACAGCCGTAAGGGCAGCTGATGAAATCGAGGTGAGTGAGACTTTAACGGAGTCAGAGCAGGTTGCTGAGACAAGCGCTGTTGAAGAAACAGATGTGACCGCTGAGTCAGAAACCGTAATTGAAACTTTTGAGATGGTTGAATCTTTGGAAACCATTGAAATATATGAAAGTGCTGAGACTTCCGTAAGTGTTGAAATCCCTGAAACTGCTGAAACAACGGAAGCAGAACTTACTTATGAGACATTGGAAACAGAAGAGACCTTAGAGACCGAAGATGTGGTCTACGATGTTGAATCCAGGGTTGTTCAGGGATGGTATGTGCCCTCGTTTAATTATAACGGCGACGGGACGATCTCATATTTTCTCGATGATGATACTTTGTTCTACACGGTACAGACTGACGGGTTGGATCTTCCCGAGTGTGCCTGGGCATATACAGGACTTCGAGGGTTTGTGGATTATGCGTACGGTTCAGTAAATTATCTGGATCAGGATCAATTGGATTCGTTGGAATCTGCGACAAATGAGATTTTGTCGGGTCAGGAGGCATGATGAGAAGATCATTGAAATGTTTGCTTGCCTTTGTTCTGGTTATCTCGATATCCATAGGAATTGTAGGCTTATATATTTCCCGATTGGTAATGGCTGCCAATCTCGGTTCATACAGCGTTGTCCATGATGGTGCTACCGTCGCTTATGTTACCAGTTACGGTTTGCCGGTATCTGTTCAGGGTGCTCTTACGGCACAGGGGATAACCGTCAGATCATCTAATACGTCAAATTATTCGGTAGACGGTAATTCCGGCTTTATGTGTATTTCTGCAGGCAGGGAGAGCCCTACCGGTACCGGAGGTACTGTATACAGATGCATTAACAGTTCTGTTTATAACAATGAGAATGATACAGGTGACGGTTCTCATAACACGCTGATGGCATTAAGCGGATTAACGTATTCTCAGATAGTTTACGGCTGCTATTCATTAGGCCGTAACGGCGGTTCTTCCTGGGCGTATTCGCACGCTATTCTTAGTTATCTTATAGGTGATGACGGATCTTGGTTCGGGCCTTTATCGTCATCTAATGCTTATAGTGCATTAACAACTTTTGCTGCCGCTGCTGCTTCTGTAGGAAAGACTTATTCTGCGAGTGCTCCATTTTATGTGTTTATAAGTTCAGGCGGACGACAGAATCTGATTGCCTTAAGCTACAGTCCTCCTGCTGAAAGCGGAAGTGTCTCATTAATGAAGAAGGATCAGAATGGGAATTTTGTTTCCGGAGCGGTTATAACGCTTGTAACTACTTCCGGTGCGGATGTAAGTACGCTATCTGCCAATACTTCATTTACGCGAATTGAGAATGGAATATCTTTCACAACTGCAGGCGCGGCTATAACCATAGAAGGGCTTATGCCCGACAGTGATTACCTTATTCATGAGGTGTCTGCTCCTAATAGTATGTATTCTTTGGCTGATGACATAGCTTTTCGAACTGATGCAAGCGGAAACGCTCCCGGGAATACTTCGTCGCCACATACATATCTCATGGTGGATCAGTACTCACCAATATCGGGCGAGATATCGTTTAATAAGGTAAGCGGTGACGGGTCAGAGAATGATGCAGTAAGAACTGCAGTAATTGAGTTTACCGAAGCTCCCGGCAATACCGTAGCAGATGCTATGACAGGCCTTACATATACAGATAATACGGGCACGGCAGGTTACGATCAGACGGGGGTATCTAATAACGGAATACCTAGAATTTTGTTTACTGCAAGTGCGGTCGGTACTGACATAACTATAAGGAATCTCAAGCCGGGTGCATCATACATGTTCCACGAAGTTGTTGTTCCGGAAGGATATATGCAGGCAACGGATATTATCGTAAATGTACAGGCTGATGGTTCTGTAATCGTAAATGGTCAGACTACCGACAGTGTTGTCATGTATAACAATAATCGCGGCAGCATGATGGGTTCTATCGGAATTCATAAGTCATTTGACAGCAGTGATCCTTATGAGGAACAGAGATTCTGGGCTAATGCCAGCAGTGTGTCATTCTCGTTCTATCATTTTGCGGGTGATTGGGAAACAACTGAATACATAATCAACCACGGTCAGTGGCCGTTCGTAACTTATGGAGGTCTTAATCGAGGGGAAGACGGTGCTTATGTGTTCTGGCATTCTTCGGAATCGTACAGGACTTATGAATGGTATACGGATCCTGCTTATGCATGGTGGCCCGGAAGATGGTGGGCCATATGGTCACAGGCAAACGGAAGAGTAGTTGACTGCGATATGGTCGGATCAATGACATCCCTGCCTTCCGGTTACTATATGGTAACGGAGGAGTGGCAGGAAGGTCGTTTCCTCACATCGACTGAAGAAGACGTATGGATCGAGACTCTTAATACATCAGGATGGCATGATGTTTCCGTTGGAAGTCAAAGACGTTATGCTCAGATATTCTATGTAAGCGAAAGCATGACGTATACAGTCGACTGGAACGGAAACTTTACAGGTCAATTGTCTAGCGGTCTTTATTGGAGTGATTGGCCTGAGAATAACAATCCTATCTTTAATTACGAATTAACGAACAGAGTTACAAATGTTCAGAATACCGGTGCGATTGATCTTGAGAAGATTGATTTGACGAATACCGGTGTTGACGGATTAAGGTTTGAACTTTGGCGTGGTGCTTCAAGATATGCTGAAGGGCATATATCAACGACGGAAAGTCCTTATGTTAATGCTGACGGGAATAATGTATATCCCATCGATTGGAATTACAGTACGCAGTATTGTTCAGATGTAAGAAACAGGGATCAGTCTTTTGCATGGCAGACGATTCAGTGGACTAACCGTTCCGTTGTCGGATCGCTTAATTATGGTACATACCAGTTAAGAGAGATAATTCCTGAGGGTAAGGTTTACATGACGCCTGAAGGGTGGTCTTCAATGGATGAAGACGGGGACGGACTTGCTGATTACTTTTACATTGATGTGGAAGTAACAGAGAATCATCAAATTGAACCATTGCGTGTGTCTGTAGCTAACCGCGAATGCAGACTTGAGATCAGTGTGACTAAGACTGATCTTTGGAACGGAAATATACTTACAGGTTATGAAGGTGTTTACGATGCGACGTTCGATCTTTATGCTGACATCAATGGTAATGGCCAACTGGATGATTCGGATGTGTTTATCGGTACCGAGTCGGATACAGACCGGGACGGACAAGTAACATTTAATTATGATCTCGGTTCGTTGTTTACAGGAACAGTCAATTATCCTGCTGATTATCTTGTAGTAGAGACAACGGCTCCGTTTAACTACTATCTTAACGAGGCTCCTGTTCCCGTGAGTGTTTCTGCTGCAACTTCGTACAGAGGCTCAGTTGATATCTTGGAGCAGCCGTATACAGCGCAGATAAGAGTCAATAAGTATGATGCTGATACCGGTGATGAGATACCTAATGCCATTTTTACCATATATAACGATGTTGACGGCAACGGCACCTATACCGAAGGGGTTGATACTGCTGCGAGTACTTATAGCAGCAGCGGCATTACCGATGCCCAGATGGTTTGGAATACTCAGGAGGGATGCTATGTTTCTTCAGAATTAAGGTCAGGAAGATATGTAGTTGTAGAGACCGGGCTTCCGGAAGGGTACTTCTACGTAGACTCAGAAGGAGTACCAACGCTTGCTGCCAATGAGGTTCTTGTTACTATAGAAGGTCAAGATACTTCGGTAACCGGATTTACAACGTCTTACGAGGTGACTGTTCATAATATCAGACCGTCAATACATACAACCCTTACGAATTCCATAACAAGATCTCATGTCGCTCCGGTAGGTGAGAACGTAGAACTTATAGACGTTGTATTGTATACCAATCTTGTACCCGGACAGGATTATGTTGTTACGGGAACTCTTGTAGACAGACAAACCGGTCAATTGATAACGGATGCAAACGGCATTCCTGTTACTGCCAGCACTGAGTTTAATCCGGATACGCCTAATGGAACAGTCGATGTAGTTTTCAATCTGGATACACAAAGACTCATGGACCTGGTTGATATAGGGGAAATGACAGCTCCTGTTGATATTGTTGCTTTTGAGAATCTCGGCTTTCTTAACGGCGGTGATGTATGTGAACACCGTGATATTGATGATGAGGGCCAAACGGTAAGGGTAGGAAAGATCCATACAGGAGCCATAGATGCGAATACTAATACGCAGGTGGCTTCTGACGGATTTGCCACTATAATCGACTATGTTTATTACGAAGGACTTATGCCCGGACGGGAATATACCATGACCGGAACACTTCATCTAGTCGATTATGATGATCAGGGTAACAGGATAGATGCGGGAATTATAAACGAAGTTAATTCAGAAGAAGTTCTCAATCCTTCAGTTACTTTTGTTCCTGAACAACAGCAAGGCTTCATTGAGGTGGAATTTGTTGTTAATACAGGAAGATTTAAGGGGAAGACTGTTGTTTGTTTTGAGAATCTTTATGAGGACGGATTATGCCTAATGACTCATGCTGATATTAACGATGAATACCAATCTATATACATTCCGTCTGTTCATACGACAGCCCGGAGTGCTGATACATCGAGTGATGTTATGTATTACGGTGACAGAGCAAGATTAACGGATACGGTTTATTATGAGAATCTTATTCCAGGAATGCAGTATACGGTTTCAGGAAGTCTTTTCTGGTTGTATACGGATGATAACGGATTTATCCATTCAGGAAGCGTATCGGATCTACTTGGGCCATCTCAGGGATTGTCATCTTGTACGTTCATTCCAGATACATCTAATGGATATGTAGAGATTGATTTTGTTGTAGATACCACAGTGATAGCAGGTTATCAGTATGGCGGTCTGGTGGTGATGGAAGATCTATATCTTAACGGATCCCTTATCGCTAAGCATGCCGATCTTAATGATGAGAATCAGACTGTTCATATTCCGAGTATCCATACTACAGCTGTTGATGGAGTGACAGGTGGTAAAACACTAAGTGAGTCATCAGAGGCTGTGATAATCGATCGAGTTTACTACAACAATCTGGAACCAGGCAGAGAATATAACATCGCAGGTTCAGTACAGTATGTAACTGCTGATGAATCAGGAAATGTGACCTCGTTTGGTCCTCTGGTTCAAAATGACCGTGAGGTTAGAACACAGATAGCATTTATACCTTCGGAGGCATCTGGATATGTAGATATCACATTTACTGTAAACAGTTATGAGTTATCAGGAATAGACAGACTGGTAGTTTTTGAGGATATGTTCATGGGCGCGCTTCATGTTGCATCGCATGGCGATATTATGGATGAGGGGCAAACTGTCAGTATATGTAATCTGTCTTCATCAGCCAATGGTAATGTCGGAGGCAGAGTCTTATCCCCGGTTAATAATGTACAGATCATTGATACGGTTTACTACGAAGGTCTTGTACCGGGTCATGAATACAGAATGGAAACCGATATTATGAATGCTTCTACCGGCTTGTCTGATGCACACTGTTCAACTGTATTCATGCCTGAAACAGAAGATGGAAGTATCGATATCACTATAACGATAGACGGACGCGGGTATACGACTGAGAAACTCGTTGTGTTTGAATGTGTTTTTGACAACGATTCGGGATCGCTGATTAAGTCGCATTGTGACTGGGAAGAGAAATCTCAGACTTTGAATTTCTCTCCTGTACCGCAGACAGGTCTTCAGGATAATCCGTTCTACAGGAATACCGGCTATGTACTTTTATCATCATGTGTAGTTATAGCTGCTATCAGCGTTGGTATTATCAGGAAAAAGGAAGATTATGAAACAAACTAAGATAGTAGCGGCTTTTGAAGGATTGATATTTGGCATCTCAATGTTTTTCTTTGTGATTGATGGAAAAGGCGGGCCGCAAGGTATGCATTCTATGTCGGTATATTCACACGAAGCTCATGCCTATCATGAGTCGAGTGTCAGTAACGATGATGATCAGCTTAATGATGAAGTGCTTCGGTTATCTTCTGTCTATGAAGACTTTGTCGGTTATTTAACTGTTGAGGGTACATCGATTGAATATCCTCTTATGAGGGACAGAACGGATTCCAACGGAAACTATTTCTACCTGAGTCACGACTATAGAGGGGAATACGATCCGTGTGGTTGTCCTTTTATCAGACATTCTTCGAATCTTGATAACGATATTGTAGAAGTATATGCGCATAACAACAGTAACGGAACTATGTTTGCCGATTTATCGAAGTTTGAGGATGAAGAATTCTTTGACGAATATGGGGGAGTCGTTATTGATACCGTTGACGGCAGATTGTCTTATAGGGTGATAGCCGTCTTAGATGTCTCTGTCGTCAACGGACCCTTTACATTCTTCGGATGGAGTAATTTCCCAAGTGAAGAGGTGGAACAGGAGTTTATCGATCAAGTCTGCTCATTAGCTAATCAAACTTCAGAGGAAGATATATCACCTGGTAACCAGTATCTTCTTCTGGTTACTTGTGAATACTCTCACAGCAACGGCCGAAGGATTGTTGTCGCTGTAAGACAAAATACAGCAAATTGATTTTAAGGTTATTGATTCTAGAATCTCGTTAAGAAGGAACAGGACTGGCAGTGGATATATGCTCGACACCGTTCCTTCCTTTATGCAGTTTTATAGGCATTGTCTGCTGATAATGAGTTATAATATTGTCTATGTTACAAGATATATATCCACATAAATTAAAGAACAGCTATATACCGGGCCTTAAGGCCACAGATGAAAGCCTTGTTATTCATTTTGATAAGGACGGAAAGATCCTCGCTAATGTTGAGGGTAAGCCTTTCGCAAGATTATCTGATTTTGAAGTTAAGCCTTCGGTGCTTACTTACCTTTTCTCTATGGATGAAGATGATATATTCCTTGCCGAGGACGAAGTGATTACAGTTCCTTCCGGTATGGAGTATATGAGAGTAAGAGATTTTCGAAGGAAGACAGATATCCCTAAGAAGAGCATTCTCGAAGCATTTACGGCGAAGCAGCTTCGTTCCTGGTATGTAAACAACAGATTCTGCGGAAGATGTGGTAAGCCTACATCAAGAAGCGATATCGAGCGTGCAATCGTATGTGAGTGCGGCAACATCATTTATCCACGCGTAGTACCTGCCGTTATTGTAGGTGTCATTAACAGAGGTGCAACAAGAGCTGACGACAAGATAGTTCTTACAAAGTACAAGGGCAGAAGTGATGTTCCTTATTATGCGCTTATCGCAGGTTTTACCGAGATAGGTGAGACTTTGGAGGAAACGGTAGCAAGAGAAGTAATGGAGGAGACAGGGCTTTCTGTTAAGAATATCCGTTACTACAAGTCACAGCCTTGGGGCGTTGCTGACGATATCCTTACGGGCTTCTACTGTGAGTTGGATGGGTCTGACGAGATACACAGGGATGAGGAAGAACTTGCTGTTGCCGAATGGGTTGCACGAGATGATGTTGTCCTTCAGCCCGATAACTTAAGTCTCACTAATGAGATGATGACATTGTTTAAAGAAGGAAGAGAACCCGTAAATTGAGTTCTCATATGGTACAATACCATCTGGAAATAAACCTCACGGAGGCATGAATATGAAAGTATTAGTAGTTGGCGGCGGCGGAAGAGAGCACGTAATTTGTTGGAAGCTTAAGCAGGATCCCAGAGTAACGGATCTTTACTGCGCTCCCGGTAACGGCGGTATCGCGCCAATCGCTACATGCGTTGATATTAAGGCTACTGATATTGAGGGCATGGTTGAATACGCTAAGAAAGAGCAGTTCGATCTTGTCTTCGTGGCACCTGACGATCCGCTCGCAATGGGTATGGTCGATAAGATGGAAGAAGCTGGTCTTAGGAGCTTCGGTCCTAAGGCAAACGCTGCAATCATCGAAGGCTCCAAGGCTTTCTCAAAGCAGCTCATGAAGAAATATTCAATCCCTACTGCAAAGTATGAGATCTTCACTGACGAGCAGGCAGCTCTGTCTTACCTCGAGACACAGTCCATGCCTATCGTTATCAAGTGTGACGGGTTGGCACTCGGCAAGGGCGTTATCATTGCCCAGAACCTTGATGAGGCTAAGC
>JAEEGL011557854.1_pt1 | contig 35087 bp, 34 predicted proteins | sample 9134231 | NCBI WGS metagenome assembly JAEEGL01 (sample SAMN16246548, study PRJNA631951) | gut metagenome | biome: gut microbiome; feature: rumen; material: fiber-attached | host: Bos | place: Iran: Karaj | collected 2018-10 | reverse complement strand
TTAAGGAGGCGGTCTTGAAAACCGTTGACGTGAAAGCGTCCGTGGGTTCAAATCCTACCATCTCCGCCATTTTCTCGATATAGCACGCGGAAATACCCAAGTGGCTATAAGGGGCTCCCCTGCTAAGGGAGTAGACGGTCTAAGCCGTGCGTGGGTTCAAATCCCACTTTCCGCGCCACAACGCCGTGAACGAAATCCGTTCACGGCGCTGCTTTTTCTCAGTTTACAAGGATTATGCGCCGGAGCAGACGCCGTTGTTGTCGACCTTGCGGCCGCCTTCGGGCAGCAATTCAGAGATTGTGACGAAACGGTAGCCCTGTTTCTGCGCTTCTTCGATCAGCTTCGGCAGATAGTTTTCGATCTCAAAACCGTTGTTGTGCGACAGGATGATGCTGCCGTCCGAAAGCTTCGGCAGTACGGCGTTCAGGATCGTTTCCGCGCTGCGTCCCTCCTTCCAGTCGACGGTATCGAGGTTCCACTGCACGATCTCATAGCCCATATCGCGCACGGTGGAAACGACCGTATCGTTGTACTCGCCGAACGGCGCGCGAAACAGCGTTGTACGCTTGCCGGTCAGCGCTTCGATCTGATCGTCGAGATCGGAAAGTTCCTTTCGAATCTCATCCGCGGAGATGCGGTTCATATGCGGGTGTGTCAGCGAATGATTCCCAATCTCGTGACCGTGTGCGGCGATCTCCTTGACGACCTCCGGGTATGCCTTGACCCAGACACCGCAAAGGAAGAAGGTAGCCTTGATGTTGTACCGGTCGAGCGTTTCCAGAATAAAGCTCGTCTTGTCAGCACTCCAGGCGGCGTCGATCGTCAGCGCAATCGCATGGTCCGTTCTTGCAACGCGATAGACCGGCACCTGCCGCGAATTGATCGGAATCGTATTGAGCTCATAGGTGTCCACGACCGCCATGGTCGGCGCGGTTGAATCCTCCTCCCTGTCGCGAAAGAGAATAAAGACGGCGATTGCCGCGGCGATCAACGCAATACAAACGAGCACCGAAATCCACGTTTTTTTGTTGATTACAATTACCTGCATCCCGATTTCCTCCGAATCTTTGCTAAATCATATGCGATCGGAGGTCGATTATGCATGGAAAAACGCCGGATAAACCGACGTTTCGGAAGACTTGTTATTAATATGAGAGACAACAGAATCCGTTTTGCAACGGAAGTTGAAACGCGTCGTCAAAGATCAGATACTGCATGCGGTAAACTTGTTCGCCCGGGACGCCGCAATCGGGCGGGACCAAAGCAGTCAGATCTGCTTGCAGTCGCCTTGCCGCCGCATCGAGCAGCGCTTCATAGATCGGTGCGGAGAAAGCCAACAGTTCCGCGACGGTATGATCGTTGAGACAGCATAGATATCCGACGGGACGCTTCTGCGCATCATACGCAATCAAAGAAAAGAAACCGTCGGATGCATAATCCCGAAGCAATAATTCGACTTCCTCAAACGTTCGAATCTGCATTCCGTCATGCGTTTCGAGAACGGTATTATACACGGAAAGCATACTGTTGATATCGATGGTATCCGAGATTGCTATCGGTTGATGCGCTCTGAACATATCAGAACGAATTAAAAGCGCGTCAGTACCGTTTCGGAAACCAAGCGAAGCGTAAAGTGATTCCTTGACCGGATGCAGATAGCAACAGGCAAAACCGCTGTTCTTTGCGTGTTCGATCAAAAGGGTCATCAGCCTGTGCATCAAACCTTGTCCGCGGTATTCCGGCAGCGTGGAAACACCTGCGACGAGCAGCGCAGGGAGATTCTTCTGCGCTGTGCGAATTTCTGTCGGACGGCTCAATGCCATTGCGATAAGGCGGGCGCCGTCAAAAGCGCCGAACGAATGCTCCGGGCGGAAGCGATTGGCAAAATAATAAGATGAAAACGATTCGGAATCTCCGAAAATATTGATCCACAGGCGTTCAGCCTGCAGCCGATCGGTATCCGTCAGCGCTCGCAGAATCACAGCTGCCTCCTTCCGGCTGCGCGCGCATAAACGCTCATCGCAATCCCGACACAGGCAAACGAAGCGAGGATATTTGATCCGCCGTAGCTGATAAACGGCAGCGGAATGCCGGTGACCGGCATTGCACCGAGATTCATGGCGACATTTTCAAAGATGTGCGCCGCAAGCATAACGGTGCAGCCGACGACAAGGCATCGACCGAATGTATCGCGCGCAACAAGCGCCGTGTGCAGCCAATGAAACAGCAGAAGGAAGAATACGATGATCAGCATCATGGCGCCGAAGAAGCCGAGTCCCTCGCCGATACCGGAAAAGATGAAGTCCGAATGGCGGATCGGCACATAGCCTTGTTGAATCAAAGTGCCTTTTGTGAAGTATCCCTTGCCCCAAAAACCGCCGCTGCCGATGATCTGTTTTGCATGCAGCACGTTCAGTCCGGATCCTTCCGGATTGCGCGTCGGGTCCAGAAACACGCGGATGCGTTCCTTCTGCACGTCGGTGAGAATCAGCATCCAGCTTAAGATGCCGCCGACGCCGATTGCAAACAAACCGCCGACGACATAACGCCAACGGATACGCACACAGAACAGAATGCCGCCGAAGATAATCAGCAGAACCATTGCTGTGCCAAAGTCATTTTGGAGAATAACAAGCAGAAACGGGATGAAAAAATACAGAAAGAGTCTTAAGAAATCCGTGAATGCGCTGATCGGTCCTCTGCGGTCGTAGATTTCGGACGCCGCTTTTGAAAGAACGATAATCAGAACAACCTTGGTAATCTCCGACGGCTGAAATGCGCGCACACCGAAGTTATACCATCCGAGCGCGCCGCGTGTGTTTTCGCCTGCAATGATAAGCAGAAACAACAGAATCAGACAGATGATATAAGCGACCTTTGTAAACGGTTTATACTTATCGTAATCAAAAATCGCCAAAGGGATCAATGCCGCAAGAGATATCAGAATATTGCCGAGCTGCCGGGTGAAAAACTGAAAATTCAGACGGCCCCAAAACGCGGCGAAGGTTGTTTCCGTGCCGTCGAACGGGTCAGAAAGTACGTCCAGAAGCGTTACAAGCCCGAACAGAACCAAGGCCGTTACCAATACGATTGTAAGGATATCGACCCGATAAGGAGCCTTGGTTCTGACGGTGCGTTGGCTCATTCGTTATTTGACGATATACTTTGCAAGTTTAGCGGGCGCAGCATCAAGCTCCGCTTTCTTCTCCGCAAAGCCGGGCTTGCCGAGCAGCGCGTACGTTGCCTTTTTGCCCTCTTCGACGCCGGGTTGATCGAACGCATTGAGCGAAAGGAGCTCGCCTGCAAACGCGGTCTGAATCTCGAACATGTAGAGGAGTTCGCCGACGGTGAATGCGTTGACCTCAGGCAGACGGATTGCGTAGTTCATGTGTCCGCTCTTCATGACGGCATACTCGGTTGCGGTCTCCTCAGCGGCGATCAATTCGTTCTGCGTATGTCCGCACAGGAACGACACGTCGGGGATGTCAAGATAGCCGTCCGGAATCTGCATGGACTTGCGATAGCGGTCGACCGAAAGGAAGGTCACGACCTTGTCGAACGGTCCTTCGGTATAGAGCTGGACCTGCGAATGCTGGTCGGTGACGCCGAGCGACTTGACCGGCGTCTGACCGGCATAGATCTCGCTGCCGTCGTTGCCGACGCGTTTGCCGAGCGATTCTGCCCACAGTTGCGCATACCAATCGGAGATGTATTTCAGAGAATCTGCGTAAGGCATCAAAACATGAATGTTCGCACCGCGCTTCATGGCCGCAACCTGCAATGCGCCCATAAGGTATGCCGGGTTTTCAAAGACATTTTCGTTTTGCGTGAGTTCATCCATATACGCAGCGCCAGCCAAAAGACCGCGGATGTCGATACCGCAGACCGCTGCAGCGACGAGTCCGACCGGACAAAGCTCGGAGAAACGTCCGCCGACGCCGTCCGGCACATAGAAGGTCTTGAGATTCTCGCGCTCGGCTATCTTAATAAGGTTACCCTTCTCGTGATCGGTCGTCGCGATCAGATGTGTGGAAATATCCGCGCCGAGCGTTTTGTGCAGAAGATCCGTGACGATCAAAAGCTGCGACATCGTTTCCGATGTGCTGCCGGACTTGGTGATGACGTTGAAGCAGGTCTTGCTGACCTCGATAACGTCAAGCAACGCATTCATGCGCTCAGGGTCAACGTTGTCTTCGACGAACAGACGCGGACCGTTTCGCTTTTCCTTAGGAAGATCGTTATAGTGCAGATGCGAAAGCGCCTGCTGCACCGCGATCGGACCGAGTGCGCTTCCGCCGATGCCGAGCACGACGAAATTGTCGAAGTTTGCGCGCACATATGCGGCGGTTTCTTCGATCTCAGCAACGATTGCGTCCTGATTGTGCGGCAGTTCGCGCCATTTCATCTGTCCGCGCTTGTCCTTCATGCTTTTGACGGCGTCGGCAAGCGGCAGAGCCAGCAGCTCGTCCTGCGTGAGTCCGCGCGCGCCGAGCGTTTCCTGCATCATGTTGTTGTAATCCACGGTGATTCTCAGTGCTTCACAATCGTAGTTCATGGGTAAACCTCCTATGCATTGATTTGTTGATCGAGCGCATCATATGCGTCTCGGAGTTCTTCATGCGATTGAAACATATCGCTGTACGCTTCTAAAAGAACGGCGCCGCAAAAGCCTTTCTTCTGCAAGGCTTGCATGATCGCTTTAAAATCCACCTGTCCGTGCGGCGGCAGACAGAAGCGCGGCTTGCCTTCGGAAAAATCGCAGTCGCAGGCATGCACGGCAATGATGTGTTCACCGAACGCATCGACGAATACCAACGGATCGACACCCGCCCGGATTGCCTGTTTGATGTCAAGCGTGTGATACAGCGGACGCTTTAATAATGCGCGAAGCGTAAGCCCGATTTCGGGCGTCGGCATGATGCTGTAGCTGACGTTTTCGAGCGTCAGATGCAGTCCGTGATCCTCCGCCATATCCGAAAGCCTGTCAAAGATCGGCGCAAGCCGTTCGAACTGCAGATTCTTGGCGACACCGTTCAGTACAACCGGTCCATGCATGACATAATGATCCGCGCCGAGCCGCTCTCCGGCTCGTAAGACTTCTTCGTAATGCTGCATCGCTTCCTCGCGTTGACGCGGGTGCGGCGTAAACAGGAGCGGTTCAAACTGCAAGCTCATCGGATGAACGGCGATGACGGAAACACCTGCGTCATCGGAGCGTTTTTTGAGCATCTCAATAAAGTCCGGCGCATATTCCGCCGCGCTGTTGAGATAGTATTCCGCCGTTTTCACGCCCCAACGCCGAAACAGTGCGGGCGCGTCTTCGAGCATCAGGGTATCGAAAAAGCTCGCTGTTGAGATTCCGGTTTTGATCATAAGCGCCTCTTATATATTGTATCATTGTTTATTGCAGAACGAAAGAGCAAAATTAAATTTGTATAGCAAAAACAATTTGAGAATCCTGTGATTTTTTATTTACAAGCGCATAAAAAACGTGTATGATATATATGTTTGAAAACATGATTTTCACTTTACCGATTTTCGACAATTCAGAAAAGGAGCCATTCAATATGATTGATCTTACTATGAACCGCGACAATCTCAAGCGTTCGATCGAGCGTGCACGTGAGAAGAACATCATCATCCCGACCTTTGCGCAGATGGAAGACCCGTCTAAGGTGCCGGAAGCCATTCAGGAAAAACTGACACACGTAGGGCTTTGGGATGTAAACCCGCTGAACCTGTTCCGCATCACATGGAGAAACAATCCCGTCGAAAAGGGCGGCGACGGCAAGTTCGGTGATGTCAACTATATCGAACTTCCCTCTTCGCTGACCGGCGTGAAGGCGCGCATCGTACTCTTGACCGGCAAGTGGTTCCCGACCGGCTGCCATAAGGTCGGTGCTTCTTTCGGTTGCCTCGTGCCGCGCCTTGTGACGGGTCAATTCGATCCGACGTATCATCATGCGGTCTGGCCGTCCACCGGCAACTACTGCCGCGGCGGCGCATTCAATTCAAAGCTTCTGGCTTGCGACTCTGTTGCAATTTTGCCCGCGGAAATGTCCAAGGAGCGTTTCGAATGGCTTTCGAAGATTGCAGGACAGGTTATTGCTACGCCCGGCTGCGAATCCAACGTGAAGGAGATCTTCGACAAGACCTGGGAATTGCGCAAAGATCCGTCCATGATGATCTTCAACCAGTTTGAAGAGATGGGCAATCCGCTCTGGCATTACAATGTCACCGGTAAAGCAATTTACGACGCCGTCGAAGAAGTACGCCGCGAAGGTGACCGTTTTGCTGGTGCCGCCTTTACAAGCGGCTCGGCAGGCACAATGAGCGCAGGCGATTTCCTGAAGGAGAAATATCCTGACGCAAAGCTCGCCGTCGGCGAAGCGCTGCAGTGCCCGACCCTTTTGAACAACGGCTTCGGCGGTCATCGCATCGAAGGTATCGGCGACAAGCATGTGCCGTGGATTCATAATGTTAAGAACACCGATATGGTCATTGCTATCGACGATGAAGACAGCCAGAAGCTCCTCCGGCTCTTCAACGATCCGGTCGGGCTCAAGTATCTCAACGAGGTTGTCGGTGTACCGAAAAAGACCACGGAACAGCTGTCGCTGCTCGGCATCTCCGGCATCGCAAACCTGCTGTGCTGCATCAAGATGGCGAAGTATTATGAACTTGACGAGCACGACATCCTCGCAACCGTCGGGACCGACTCCGCCGTCATGTATCAGAGCCGCATTCGCGAGCTTGAAGAAGAAAACGGTGCATACACCGAAGCAATGGCTGCGGCGGACTGGGCGGAGCACCTGCACGGCATCCGTACCGACACAATGGAAGAGCTCACCTATGAAAGCCGTAAGCGTGTTCACAACCTCAAGTACTATACCTGGGTTGAGCAGCAGGGAAAGGATGTGCACGAGCTCAACGCACAGTGGTACGATAAGCACTACTGGACCGACATGCATGCGCAGGTTGACGAGATTGACGAACTCATCAACGAGTTCAATGAACAGACCGGTCTGTTAAAAGAGTTATAAGTCATACGCATATGAGCCTGCTATTCGGCAGGCTCTTTTTGTACAAGGTATTGACGAAACGGAACAATATATTGTAATATAACGAATATGAAAAAGAATTTGCATGAAGGACATCGAGAACGAATTCGAACTGCATACTGCGAGCACGGCATGGACGGTATGGCGGATCATGCTGTGCTGGAATTGCTTCTCACTTATGCAATACCGCGGCGCGACGTCAACGAGACTGCGCACATGCTGTTGATTAAATTCGGTTCGCTGGACCTTGTTCTATCCGCCGATCCGCGTGAATTGACACAGGTGGAAGGCATCGGCGGGAGTACAGCAACCTTTCTGCATTTGGTGTTTGATTTACATCGGAGACTGAACATGCAGTCCATGCGCAGTATTGACGGACGCACGCGCCTTGTAACGCCGCAGGATGCATGCCGTTATGCCCTTGCGCTTGCCGCTTCGGATCGAAACGAAACGCTGCGTGTGATCTCGCTGGATTCTTCGATGAGCGTGCTGCATGATGATGTCCTGGAGGTCGGAACGCCGACAAAGGTGCATTTTGAACCGCGTCGCGTAGTCGAAACGGCGTTGCTGCATAAGGCACGGTACCTGATACTGACGCACAATCACCCGTCTGAGATTCTCGTCCCGTCCGCAGACGATATTGAGACTGCGAAGCTGATTCAGGAGATTGCGACAAAGCTCGAGATCGACGTGCGTGATCAGCTGATTTTGACTAGAAATGCTGCATACAGCTATCAGTATGACTGCGTTTTCTTTTTCAGTACACCGGCCGTCTGCCATTCCATGTCGCTTGAAGAGTACACAAAGACAATCTGCGCGCCGCGCAGCAAATTCAAATCATCGTAAGGGGTATTCTATGAAGGCAAAGTGTATCTGCCGCGTGCCGGATATCAGCAACTGGACCATCATTCATATCACGGGACGTGATCGCGTGATTCGATGCAGCGCGTGTCGTCAGATATGGCACTCCTACGGCGCTTATACCGAAGAACTGACGGAAAACCTGGTTTCTCCGTATGAATGGCGGCATCTGATCCGTACGCCGGAATATCATAAGGGCGAGGACGAAATTGAAGGCGAACCGAATACCTATCTCGATCCGAATTTCAAAAGCCGATTTGATCCGGATGAATGATGTCGCTGCGCTGCATGATTAAAAACCATTCCGATGTATCGTCAACACGCTGACGCTCCCCTGTTACCCGAAAACCGTGCCGTTCGTATAAGCGAACGGCATTATTGTTTTTTTCCAAGACAAGCAAGCGGTTTCCCGTGGTGTTGTCAAGCGCATATTGCAGCAGCGCGCTGCCGATCCCCCTGTTTTGGAATGCCGGTTCGACGAACAGCTTTTCGATCTCTTCTCCGCTGATCCGAACAAAGCCCTTGACGATTCCGTCATCATAGACGTACGTATGCGCAATGCGCTCGGGGATACAGCGGTATTCTTCCGCAACATCCGCAACATTCATCTCGGAAAAGAAGTACCGTTCCGTTTGAAAGATCGGATAGAAGTTCAAACGGTAATTGAAGACTTCAATCTCTGCAAGGCGTATCGCGTCGCCCGCACAGGCACTGCGAATATGCTGCATCATGCACGGATGTCCTTTCTGTAATATTTCAAAAATGAAATGACAACACCGATCACTGTCAACACGATACCGGGAATCAGGTATTTGATTTCTATCCCGCTGTTTGCAACGATTGCCGTACCGTCCGCATAGGAGAACGGCGTGATGTAGCGAAGAAATTCGGCGTCGTCGGACAGGTTGGCAAGAATGTTCATGAAGTATAGCACAAATGCGACACCGAGACCGATGCCGAGTCCGTTGCTTCTGAGAAAAGCGGAGAATCCGAACATGACGCATGCAATCTCAATCTGCATCATCAGATACCCGAAAAATACACTGAAGAACAGCTTTGCGTCGATTTGCTCACCGATCAAAAGACATGCGGCAACGGCGCTTATACTGACAACAAGGTTCAGTATCAGAATCTCAGTAATCACCGCGGCCAATTTCTGTGTGACAACATAGGACCGGGAGATCGGGTGTGTGAGCAAAAATTCGGCGGTGCGATCCCGCTCCTCTTTCGCTAGAGCGGCGATGCCCAACAGCGCTGCAAAGAATGCGCCGCCGAGTCCGAGCACATTACCGCACTCCACCGCAAAATAGCCGCTGAACTCTCCGAAATTGACATTGTCCATATTGAACGCAGCGGAAAAGCTCCCCATCTCGGAGAACATTTCGCCCATCTCTCCCATTTGAGACGTCATTTGCGGATAAATGAGTAAGCTGATCAGCAGCATACCGGTGATTACGGCAGTCCATACGATGAGCTTGACGCGATCGCGCTTCAGCTCGTGAATAAACAGCGTCATATCATTTATCCTCCTTTGCATAGTAGTGCAGGAATACATCTTCCAGATCGGGATCGGTCAGGGTAATGTCCTCAAACTGCAGTTTTGCAAGGGCGCGAATCAATTCGTCTGCGCGGCCGCTGTACAGGAAGCTCGCACCGCTGTCGGTCAGCGATGCGTCTTTCATACCTTCGATCTTCGGCAGATCTGAAACACCGTGCAGTATTACGCGCTTGACGCCGTTTTCGGTGAGGCGATCGACACGATCCTGTTTGATGAGATGACCTTCCCGTACGATACCTGCGCGGTTGCAGTAGCGTCCGATCTCAGAGAGCACGTGAGAGGAAAGAAAAACCGTTGCGCCTTCCGCATTGCGTTCCTTGAGCAGAGAAAAGAATTCCCGCTGAATCAGCGGATCGAGCCCGCTCGTTGGTTCATCGAGAATATAAAGGCGCGGTCTATGCTGCATCGCGGATACGATGCCGACTTTCTTGCGGTTGCCGAGCGATAGCTCGCCGACTTTTCGTGAACAATTGAGTCCCAGCCGTTCGGAAAGACGCTTTGCTTCGGTGCGGCAGTCCTTACCGCGCAGCTTTGCCGACAGTTCCAACACTTCATGTACGCGCATACCGCTGTAAAACGCGGCTTCGGAAGGCAGGTAACCGACTTCGCGCAGGATCTTTTCTTTGTCCTTTTCAATATCCATACCGAGCACATGCGCAGTACCGGAGGTTTTTTTGATCAGACCGAGCAATGTTCGGATTGTGGTGCTCTTGCCTGCGCCGTTGGGACCGATGAAGCCGAAGATCTCCCCTTCCTCCACGGTAAGATCGACGTTTTCGATTCCTCTTACTTTACCGTAGTACTTCGTAAGCGCTTTTGTTTCAATCGCTTTCATGCGTTTGTATCCTTTCGCCGGGATTCTTTTATCAGTGTAACATGAATGATGCGTGATTTCAAATGCAAAATCACCGAAACAGCGTATGAGATTTCCGTTGATGCAGAGAAATAACGGAACATTGTAATAAAAAGTCGCGAGCTCAATGAAGCCCGCGACGATGTGGTGCGATTGGCGGGATTTGAACCCGCAAGGTTTCCCCGACGGATTTTAAGTCCGTTGTGTATGCCGTTCCACCACAATCGCATCAAACATATTTTACACGCTTTTCGGCGTTTGTCAACCGCTAAAGCGATAGCAGACCGCCGAGCGTACCGCCCGCCAGGATGAAGAAAAGCGGATGAATCTTCGCGGTCTTCTTCCAGAACGCAAAGAACGCAAACACCGCAAACAGTCCGAGCCGTAAGAGTGATGAGAGGTCTGCTGCAAATTGAAATGCTTTGAAATCGGCTTTGACATTCAGCGCGACAAGCAGCAGCGAGAAACCGGCTGCCGTGATCAAGCCGATAGCCGCAGGGCGAAGGCTCAGAAACAGACTCTGAACCAGATGCGACGTATAGTACTTATGAATTGCACGTGCAACCAGAATGATGATGATGACCGAAGGCGTTATCAAACCGAGTGTGGCAACGACGGAGCCCGGAATACCCGCTACGTTGTAGCCAACATAGGTTGCGGCGTTGACGCCGATCGGACCGGGCGTCGATTCCGCAATCGCGATGATGTTGGCGACCTCCGCTTCTGTCACCCAGCCGTAGACTGCGCCCATTTCGCGGATGAACGGTACGGTGGCAAGACCGCCTCCGACGGCGAACAAACCGGCTTTGAAGAATTCGAAGAACAACAGCCCCAGATTCTTGAGAAGCATCAGCATCGTTTCATCCACCCCCAAGCAAGACCGACGATTCCTGCACCGAGCACGATAAATACGGGCGACACGCCGCCGACTGCGACAAACAGAAAAGCAAGCAGAAACAGAACGATGCTTGTCAGATTCACCACGGTCTTTTTAAACAGCTTAAAGACGGCTGCCGAAATCAGCGCGCAGACTGCAATGCGAATGCCTGCAAACACGTGCTGAACAATCGGATAGGACGCAAAGTTCTGCAATACGGCGGCGATGATGATGATGAGAATCATCGGAACCAGTACAACGCCGAGCGATGCGACGATTGCACCGACCACGCGGCGGACCTTATAGCCGACAAATGTCGCGGTATTGATTGCGATGACACCCGGCGTGCACTGTGCAACCGCCATATAATCAGTCAGTTCATCCTCCGTGATGATGTGATTCTTTTCGACCAGTTCACGCACAAGAAGCGGGAGCATCGAATAGCCTCCGCCGATCATCATGGAACCGATCTTGACAAACAGAAAAAACAGCTTCCAAAGACTCACAAAACCCCTCCCGTATATCCTGCAATACATGCATAAAAGTACACCAACCAGCTGCCGATGAACAGGACGGTCAAAAGAGCATCCAGCCAGCCGCGCTTGACGCGCACAGCCAATACCGCAGCAAACGGAGCCGTCATGGTGAGCATCCGCGCAATGTGGCTTGTCCCTCCCATGCATAGGACTGCAGTGACAGTCAACAGCATCAAAAGCACATGCGAGGTTCGTATGCGCTCACAACCTAAAAGAATCAACAGACAGCCGCCGATCAGATAGACAATCTGCGGCAGCGCACAGGCAAGCAACGATGCGACCGTATCGGGACGAATCACGCGTGTTGCATCGAAGATGCGATCAAACCAGACGAACAGCGCATCGCTGATCGCACAAGGAGCGATGTCATACATCTGCACAGCGGCGCGGTACAGCGACAGCGGATCGCCGAAGCGAAGATATGAATACAGCACAACTAGCCCGATCGCGATAGGAACCAACAGAAAAGACAGCGCATTGAACAGCTGCTTGAGCAGATACCACTTCTCCATCTCCCTGTTCGAACGGACGTTCCCGACGATAAACACGATGTATTCCAAAAGAATCGGGAAGAACAACAGCACGCCGAGTGCATGGGTCAGCGTTGCAAGCATGGCAAACGCATTTGCTACGATGTATATACGCTTTCTCAAAAACAGCAAACAGCCGATGGAAAGCACCAAAAACAGCCCGTCCGGAACGGTACCCATCAACAGGCAAGATACCGGAAGGAAGAAGAAATACCGCACCGCGCGCCGTGCCGTTTTACGGTCAAAATCAACTTGTACAAGATAATACAATGCCGCGCCGGCCATTGCAGTGAACAGATAGGAGCCGATGAAGCGCGCATGGTTGAAGTTAAAGCTGACAACCCAGAAAACATCCGAGAGATACCCGTAAAGCGGGAAAGCAATCTCCTGATGGTAGAAGTCAAGCCAGAAGCGCTGCACCTCAAAGAAGGTGCCGTCATAACCGAAGAGACGGAAATGCAGCACATAGGTCAGAAGAACCTCGAACAAGCGCAGCAGCATCAGCAAAAGAATCAGTTTGCAAAGTTCGCGCACACCGCAGCGTCGGTATGTGCGGTCTCCGACACGCTGCATATGCGGCTCCGAGCCGCCCGCGAGAAATGAAACAAGTACCTGTATAACACGCAGCGCAGCCGCTGTAAAGAGCACATAAACAAGCGATGAAAGGACGATGGTCTCCCAATACTTCGGCATGTGCAGATACAACGAAAGACCGTACAGCGCAGCCAGCACGGTCAATACGATAAAGGATATACAGAGTTGTACGATGTTTCTCTTTTGCACGAATTATTGCAGAGCCTTCGGTTTACCGAGTATTTCGGAAAAAATCACGCCGTTCAGAATCTGATCCTGCGTGAAGCTTAAATCAAATCCGCTGCTCTTCTGCACAGCAGAATCTTTAGAAGCATGCAGGGTATCCACAGCATCGGAATCCTCCGGACGCAGGGAACAATTGTCGTGGTCCGGATGCGACTTTCCTTTCGTGGTGTCAGGACGCAGCGCGCAGAAATCATGTCCGGCATGCATCTGATCGGGAGCTTTGGAAATAGACGACTGATACGTTTTCTGAGCAGCCTGCGGCATATTCGGAGCAGGGGTCGCCTTCCGTACAGGAGGAACCTGCACGGAAGGTCTGACCGGCACATACGATGCTTGGCCTTCGGATGCAGTTTGTTCCGCCTGCATCTGCGCCGCGCGACGCTGTGCTTCCGCACGTCTATTCTGTTCCGCCGTCTTCTTCGAAATTGCAACCACAATACCGATTACGATGAACGGCAAAACAAGTATGAATGGCATGGTTTAGTGTCCTTTCTTGTCCGAAGCGGGTGCAGCGGATTTGCCGATTGCGGTGCGCATCTCCGTATCGGACATCACGTTCTTCATGTTATAATAATCGAGTACGCCGAGTTTGCCGTCTCTGAGCGCTGCGGAGATTGCCTTCGGAACTTCTGCTTCTGCTTCGATGACGCGCGCACGCATGCGCTGCACTTCCGCAATGTTCTCCTGCTCCTGCGCAACTGCCATGGCACGACGTTCCTCCGCCTTTGCCTGCGCGATGCGTTTGTCGGCTTCTGCCTGGTCGATCTGCAGCTGTGCACCTACGTTTCTGCCGACGTCTACGTCCGCGATATCGATTGAAAGAATCTCGAACGCAGTGCCTGCGTCAAGACCCTTGGAGAGCACGGTGCGGGAGATGGAATCGGGGTTCTCGAGAACCTCTTTGTGACTTGATGCCGAGCCGACGGTGGTGACAATGCCTTCACCGACACGCGCGATGATGGTTTCTTCGCCTGCGCCGCCGACGAGACGGTCGATGTTCGCGCGGACCGTGACCTTTGCTTTGGCGCGCAGCTCAATGCCATCCATAGCAACAGCGGCAATGATCGGGGTCTCGATGACCTTCGGATTGACGCTCATCTGTACGGCGTTCAAAACGTCGCGGCCTGCAAGGTCGATGGCGCAGGAGCGCTCAAAGTCAAGCGGGATGCCTGCGCGTTGCGCAGCGATCAAGGAATCGACAACACGGTTGACGCTTGCTTTACCGTTGATCTTGCCGCCTTTTGCGAGATAATGCGCTTCCAGTTTGTTCATCGGAATCGAGAGACCGGCCTTGGTCGCCTTGATCATCGGATTGACGATGTCAGCAGCATTGACCTTACGGATACGCATACCGATGAGCTGGAACAAACCGATCTTGACACCGCTTGCACTTGCGGAGATCCACAGTCCGAGCGGGACGAACGAGAAGAAGATGACTAAGAACACGACAACTGCCGCGCCGATGATCCAGGGAACGAATACTTGAAATCCCATGTTTTCCTCCTAATGAATGAGTTTGAAATAGAGTGTCAGAACGCCCGTGATGAGCAGAATCGCCGCAGGAATCGCAATGATCAGCGCAATCCATTGTTTACGCACTTCCTTTGCGGATGCGGGGGTGTTCGGCGCCTCTTCTTCCGGTTTTACAATACCGCACTTCGGACAAACGTCCGTCGTGTAGAGAACGCCGCATTTTTTGCAGTACTTCATGCAACAGTGATCTTGGTGCCGTCGACTTTGACAACCGTTACTTCCGCGTTTCGATCGACAAATGTTGCCTGCGATTCGACCGAATAGCGCGTACCGTCGATCATTACGATACCGCTGGGACGTAACGGTGTAACTGCGGTTCCCTTCTTCCCGATCAGACCTTCGAGCGAACCGGAAGAAGGCTTGACTGCTTCCGCTTCGATCTTATCCTTTAAGACAATCGGAGAACGAAACAGCATACCTCCTTTCATGGAACGCATGAACAATACGATCATCAAGATCAGGATTGCAATCAATACGGCTGCCACAATATAAGCCGTTGTTGCCGATGCAGTTAAAAACTCGATGACGATGACCGCGAGCAGACACAGCACGCCCATGATGCCGGATACGCCGAAGCCCGGCAGAAACAATTCAATGATCAGGAGCGCCAATCCGAGCAGACATAAAATCAGGCACGGTACCCACAATGCTCCGAAAACAGCAACCATATCTTCGCCTCCTTTACGTAAAATAGTATACCATACAGCGGAGCGCTTGAAAAGTGTTTTTTTCGCGGATTGGATTGCGGTATTTTAGTCGATATGCTATAATAAACCACATTAAGAAGAATAATGAACCGAAATAGATAAAATGATTCATTTGCTTGCCAAAATTTTCATACGAGATTATCGCGATACGTCGTCGCCGAATGTGCGCAGCGCATACGGCGTTCTGTTGGGCTGCGTCGGGATCGTGCTGAATCTCATTCTGTTCGCGGCAAAGTTCGTTGCGGGAATTCTTGCGAAAGCAATCTCGTTGCAGGCGGATGCATTCAACAACCTCGGCGACGCCGGTTCTTCCATTGTTTCAATGCTCGGATTCCGTCTTTCCGCAAAGAAGCCGGACAGGGACCATCCGTACGGACACGGACGGTTTGAATACATTGCGGGACTATGCGTATCCATGGCGATTCTGCTTATGGCGATTTCGCTGTTCCGCAGTTCTCTGGAATCGCTGATTTCCGGCGCGGATACAGCCTATGCTTCGCACTTCTGGCTTTCCTGTGCAATCATGCTCGGCTCAATCCTTGTAAAACTGTACATGTTCCTGATCAATCGCGCGCATTCGAAAAAGTTGTCCTCGCCGACCATGGGCGCGGTTGCTCTTGACAGTCTTTCCGATGTTGCGGCAACGACCGCCGTATTGCTTTGCGCGCTTTTGACGCACTTTATCCCTGCGGTACAGCGGCTGCGGTTGGACGCGGTATGCGGTATTCTTGTATCCCTGTTCATCTTCTATTCCGGTGTAAAGGCGGCGCACGAGACGGTTGAACCATTGCTCGGGAAGCGCCCCGATCCGGCATTTATCGAAGAAATTACGAAGTCTGTTCTGTCCTTTGAAGACATTAATGGCGTACATGACGTGATCGTACACGACTATGGACCCGGGCGCGTGTTTGTATCTCTGCATGCGGAAGTGCCGGCTGACGCCGATATTCGCGAAATCCATGACGTGATCGACAGCGCGGAGAAATACCTTTCGGAAACTTACAGCTGCTCAGCTACGATTCATATGGATCCTATCGTCACCAATGATCCGCAAACGACGAAGATGAAGTCCATGATGACGGAAGCCTTGCGGAACATCGATGCGCGACTGAGTTTACACGATTTCCGCATCAATGTGACGCCGACCGGAAAGACACTGCTGTTTGATGTTGTTCTTCCCTATGATCTCGCGCTTTCCGAAGAGATGCTTAAGGCTCGAATCGATGAAGCGGTAAATGCCGTCGACCCGAATGTCACGGCGGTTGTGGAGTTTGATCGCGGCGAACCGACGCTGCAAAAGGAGCAGATATGAAACCCGTACTCTGCGTCGGCGACATCTGTGTTGATCTTATTATTCCTTATGCCGCTGCCGTGAAGGCAAAAAACGGTGAGCCGGTATCACATACCGATATCGAGGTGCAGCCATGCCACGGCGGCAGCGTCGCAAATACGGCAACTGCGATCGCGCGGCTCGGAATACCGGTATTGTTTGCAGGTGCATGCGGAAACGATGCGCACGGTCGGTTCTTAAGGGACGGGTTGATCAAGGAAGGCGTGGACTGTTCCCTGCTGCGGATGGATGTTTCTTTGCCTTCGCAAACGGTTCTGCTCGTATTGGACGATCGCGGCGAACGAACGGCATTTGCTTATCCTGCGCGCGGAGGGGTGCAGCATGCGATTCTGCCGGAACAGTTTCCCCGGGATATCATTGAACGCATCGGATGGCTGCATGTGAACGGTATGATGTTTCGAGAGAATCCCGCCGCATCGACGCAGCTGGATTTGATGCGCAGATGCCGTACTGGGGGGATACCGGTTTCTTTGGATATCAACGTGCGCATTGAGTCCAAGAACAACGCCGTATTCATGAAGAATCTCCTGGAGGCTAGGCAGTATTGTACGGTGATATTCGGTTCCGCAATCGACGAGATCCCGCTTCTGACAGATCGACACGATGCGGAAACAGCTGCTATGTCGCTTGCTGAAAACGGAACGGTCGTGATTGCCAGAAACGGCGCGCAAGGTGCAGTCTATTATTGCAAAAACGAACGCATCCATTCACCTGCATTTCCGGTTGAAGTCATCGATACGATAGGCGCAGGCGACACCTTTGACGGCGCATATATTGCTGCATGCATGCGCGGACTTGTGCCGGCCGAGGCGCTTCGCGAGGCAAACGCTGCGGCGGCAGTCTGCGTCGGCTCGCACAGCGGCAGAGGCTGCCCGACCGATCCGGAATTGCAGGCATTCCTGCATTCGTATTCCCTTTCCTGAAACAAAAATGTGAATTTTACTGCCGTACGTTGACAGAAAAGCGTATGGTGTATTATAGTATACCATACAGTAAACGGAAAGGTGGGTTCTATGTTTACCGTCGATAAATTATCCCGAACGCCGATCTATGAACAGCTGATTCGTCAGTTCGAGTATTGCATCCTTTCGGGCGATATTCCTGCAAACGGTCTTTTGCCGTCCGTGCGTTCCCTCTCTCAGGAACTGCAAATTAACCCCAATACGCTGCAGCGCGCATATGCCGAAATCGAACAGCGCGGGCTTTGCTATTCCGTAGCGGGAAGCGGACGGTATCTTACGGAGGACGCGATGCAGCGGATCCGTGAACAGGCGCTTGCCAAAACGGACGATTTTCGGACTACCGTGCTTGCGCTGAAGGAACACGGTGTACCGCAGCAGACGCTGCAACAAATAATCGAAGATGTTTATCACGAAGGAAAGGCGGTTCCCGTATGATTACAGCATCCAACCTGACAAAACGGTTCGGCGACTTCTATGCGCTGAACAAACTGAACTGCACGATTCCAGAAGGCTGCATCTACGGTCTGGTCGGTTCGAACGGCGCGGGCAAATCGACGTTTCTGCGCCTGATGACCGGTATCTACCGTCCGGACGGCGGTGCGATCACCGTGGACGGGCAAAAGGTGTTTGATAATCCAGCGGTCAAGAATCGACTGATCTTTGTACCGGATGAGCTGTACTTTCTGCCGCGTTCCAATATGAAGCGCATGGCAAGCCTGTATGCGAACGTCTATGAGCGCTTCTCGTATGAGAAATTCGAACGGCTGACGCGGCTGTTCAACCTCAATCCGAATCAGAACATCGCAACGTTTTCGAAGGGCATGAAACGGCAGGCGGCAACGATTCTTGCACTGTCGTGCAACGCGGATTACATTCTGTTTGACGAGACGTTCGACGGACTCGATCCGGTCATGCGCAATCTTGTCAAAACGCTGCTGTATGACGATGTGCTCGATCGCAAGGCGACGGCGGTCATCACCTCGCATTCGCTGCGCGAACTCGAGGACACCTGCGATCAGCTGGCGCTACTGCATAAAGGCGGCATCATCTTTGAGAGCGATATCGGCAATCTCAAAACCTCCCTGTTTAAGGTACAGGTTGCGTTTACCGAGCAGTACGACAAGACAAAGTTCGACGGCATTTCGATCCTGTCCTATACGAAGCACGGCAGCGTCGCTTCGCTGATTGTGCGCGGCGATCGCGACGAGACGACGGCAAAGATCAAGGCCATGCAGCCGCTGCTGTTTGAAATCCTTCCCCTGTCGCTTGAGGAGGTCTTTGTCTTTGAGATGGACGCCTTGGGCTATGCGTTCTCCGACGTGCTGAAAGAGGAGGTGAAATGATATGAAGCGATTCATCCATATCGGGTACTTCCGCGAAGCGTTCAAGCAGCTGCGGACCCCCGGCATCGTGACGGCTTGTGTTTTAATGCTCTTTAATCTCGTTACGCTGTTTACCAATATCACGAATCTGGTGTCGCAACGGCTGCCTTCCGTACCGAACGAGGCGACCATGGCGATGCAGATGATGGCATTCATCTATATTGCCGGACTGATTCTGACCTTTATCGGCTTCAATTGGTTGAACAAGCGCTCGACGAGCGACTTCTATCATGCGCTGCCGATCAAACGCTCCGCGATCTACTGGTCCACGGTCCTTGCAATCTCGCTGTGGCTTTGCATCGGTATTACCGCCTACGCTTTGGTTTATGCAGGTATGTTCCTGCTGATGGGACTGCCGTTCAACTATCTCAGCTTCCTCTGCGTGTACGGCAACATGCTGATCGGCATTCTGCATGTGGTCGGCGTGATTTCGCTTGCATGCGCGCTGTCCGGTACGCGGTTCGTCAATCTGTTTTCGGCTGCGGCGATTTTGTTGATGCCGCGTGCGTTGCTGCTTATTCTTGCCGGGTTAATCAGCGAACAGGCACCCTATCTGCCGGTGCTGCGCATTTCGTTCTTGTTCGATCCGTCTTTTAATCTGTTCGGTGCGCCGTATATGGTACTTGCAGAGAGCTTGGGAATGAACGCGCTGCGCTTTACTGACGGTTGGGCAATGCTCTATTCGCTTACGCACGCCGCATTGATTGCCTTTGCCGGGTGTATTGCATTTATTCGCAGACCGTCCGAAGCCGCAGGTATGCCGATGCGCAATCGCTTTTTGCAGGGCGTGATCCGCACCGCATTCGGACTGCCGCTGCTGCTCGTGATTGTACTGATGGTTGTGGAGGAAGAATTCTCCCTGTCGCTCTTCGTCATTCTTGCGGTATTTGCCTTTACGTTCTACTGTCTCTATGAGTTGATCTCAACGAAGAGCGCAAAGCGGATGCTGAAGTCGATGCCTCTGTTTACCGTCTGTATTGCAATCGCGGGACTGTATCTGATTGTGCCGAAGCTCGTCCAAAAGACGACCGCTTCCGTTGTTGCCGACAGCGACAATATCATTTCGTTTGAATTGATTGAAAAGCAAACATCCTACCGGGACATTCTGGAAAATCGCGTGACCATCGACGATCCGAGCGGCATCCGGATCATTGCAAACGCATACCGCCGCACGGTCAACGCGCCGAACGGCCGCGACGGAACCGACTGTACTGTTCGCATTCACAGAAAGAACGGATGGAATATTGTCCGTAACTTACAGATTACGTCGGCGGAATCAACGGCATTGCATGCGTTGATCCATCGTGATGAAACGTACAGCGCAAAAGAGAAAGCGTTTCCGGAGGGAATCAGCTATTTCGGAGCGCCGAGCCTGACGTTTTCGAAAGCAGGTGAAGTCGGCAGAATCTTTGCGGAGGAATACAACGCGCTGTCCGATGCGGATCGTGCGCTCGCAAATCAGGGAACCGGCAATTGGGGTGAATCGGAATCCGATTTCTGCCGGTCCTACTATGTGCTGTCGGTTCGCGGAACATTGGGTGTGCACAGCTACAGCGAACGATATGCGATCACCGATCTGACGCCGAAAGCGGCGCAGAGATACGCGGAGCTTTTGTATCGGAAAGACGCAAAGCAAGTGAAAGAAAAGATCGAAAAATGCATTGCTTGGATGGAAACCGGCGAAGGGATACGCGGAAACATTCTGATCGGTTCGAATCTTACGGTGAATCTGTATGAAAACGCATGGAGTTATGCGAATGCAAGCGGGTTGCCGAAGTGGACCGATCCGGAATATTATGAAATTCTGCAGATTTTGAAGGACGCTGAGCCGACGCAGAACGCAAACGAAGGTGCAACCGTCGCGTTCGGAACTTATTACAACGCCGATTACGATTACCTGACGGACGGTACTTTCCTATCAAGCACTATCGGAAGTCCTTCGCCGGACTGCGTGTTTTTGAAGCTCACGGACGCACAGCTTGTGCGCATCCGTGCGCTGCTGAAGGAGCATACACGGCGCATCGACGAATGCGTGATGGCGCAGAAATACGGGGATTGACTCATGATACGCGATAATAACACGCCCGCCGGAGGTTCCGACGGGCGTTCTTCGTTTATGCTTCCTGTTCCGTTTTGGGCTTACGTCCTTTGCTGAACGCAAGAAAGATAAAGTATGCGCCACATAAAAGCAGGATTCCCGCAAACACATAGTAGCGGACCGAAGAGACGCGGTTGCCATCTTCGATTAACTGAGAAACTTCGTACGGTGTCTTGTAGGTGTCGTAGATCGCTTCGCGGAATTCGCCGTCTTTGAAGTACGTGTAGACATAGCGTTTGATCTTGCTTTGCGGGGGGTCTTCGATCTCCTCATTCATGCCGACGGCGACATCGAATTGATAGGAATCGTATTCCTCTTGCCCAACGTCATAGCGCGCGTAGGTATGCAGTCCGTCTTCGGAAACGTAATAGATTGTATAGGTGCCGTCTTCCTCCGCGCTTGCCGCTTGTGCATAGAAGGTCAGCTCACCGAGTGAAGTCAAATTCTTATATGATGCAGCCCCGTTGAGATCCAATATACCGATCACGGCAAACGCCGCGGCGGCAAGAATGCACAGCAATGCAAGTATCAGAAGCAAAACCTTTTTGTTCATATGCCTGTCCTCCGTGCGATATCATACCGCAAGTTGCACGATTCGTCAATTCTTGAGCGTCACGACTGTCACACCTGCGTCACCTTCGCCGTATGCACCGAGACGGAAGCTCTTGACGCGCGGGTGCGTTTTGAGATAATTCTGCACGCCTGCGCGAAGCGCACCGGTACCTTTACCGTGGATGATGTTGAACTCGCTTCTGCCGGTTCGTATGCAATCGTCAATGAACGCATCAATCTCCAGGATCGCATCGTCGACGAGATACCCGCGCAGATCGAGCTCATACTTGACCGTCTTGATATCCTGCATGATCTCTCTCGGCTTCGTGACAGCGCGCTGGACGGCTTTTTGTTGTTCGACGGTGCGAAGGTCGTCCATCGGCACATAAACCTTAATATGGCCCGCCTGGACCTGTACCATGCCCTTCTGGTCCTTCGGCTTCAGCACCGTTGCGTTGCTGTTGAGACTGACGACATGCACGGTCTGCCCCTGCTTCACCGAAGTCGGAATCTCCCCCGCGTTTTCAGGAAGCTCCGGTTGATCCAGAAGCTTGTTTGTCGATTCGCGCAGCGCATCGCGCGAGACCTGGATCGAACGCTCCAAAGCTTTGGTGTCGATATTCTTTACGTTACGAAGATTTCGGATGAGCTCGTCCATTTCGTGCTTGGTCTGCTGCACGACGGCGCGCGCCTCCTCCCTCGCCTTCTCGCGGATCGCTGCGCGGTCCTCCCTGAGCTTTTTGCGCTCCGTTTCGAGCGACTCGCGCTCTGCCTTGGCAAGCCGCAGCTCCTCGGTGAGCTCGGTCGCCTGCTGTTCCGCAATGCGTCGCTGTTCCTCCGCGCCGGAAAGCACATCCTCAAAGGCAACGTCCTCGTGCTTCAGGTATTGCTTTGCCTGTTCGATGATCGCATCGTCGAGTCCGAGCCTGCGGCTGATTTCAAAAGCGTTGGACTTGCCGGGAATGCCGATATAGAGTTTGTATGTCGGGCAGAGCCTGTCCACATCGAATTCCATGGAAGCGTTCTGCATGCCTTCATGTGTCAGGGCAAACGCTTTGATCTCGCTGTAATGCGTGGTCGCAAACGTCGTCGCGCCGGCTTGCTGCAAATACGAAAGGATCGCCTGCGCAAGCGCCGCACCTTCATTGGGATCTGTGCCCGCGCCGAGCTCGTCCAAAAGGACAAGCGTTTCGTCGTCCGCTTCCTTCAGGATGCCGACCAGGTTCGTCATATGCGCGGAGAAGGTGGAAAGCGACTGTTCGATCGACTGCTCGTCGCCGATATCGGCAAAGACTTCGCGGAATACGGCGATTTGACTGCTTTCGTCCGCAGGGATAAACATACCGGAGCAGGCCATCAGCGTGAACAGGCCGACCGTTTTCAGCGTGACCGTCTTGCCGCCGGTGTTCGGTCCGGTGACGATCAGTGTGTCATAGCCGTCACCGATCCAGACTGAGATCGGCACAACGGTGTTCTTATCGATCAGCGGATGTCTGCCGTTCTTGATATGGATGATACCGTCTTTGTTGAGGTTCGGACAGTATGCGCGCATGTCACGCGCAAGGATCGCGCGTGCGAAGATGCAGTCGAGATTTCCCAGAAGCATCAGGCTTTGATAAAGCTCGTCCGCATACGGTGCGATCAATGCGGTCAATCCCGCAAGGATGCGCTCGATTTCACGCTTCTCCTCTGCCTGTAATTGCTTATAGGCGTTGCCGAGTTCAACAACAGCTGCAGGCTCGATAAAGACCGTTTGTCCGCTGCCGCTCTGGTCGTGAATGAGTCCCCCGATCTGCGCGCGATGTTCAGCTTTCACGGGGATTGCATAGCGTCCGTTGCGCACGGTAACAATCGGTTCCTGCAGATATTTCTGGTACGTCGGGCTTTTGATGATGCTGTTGAGCTTTTCCTTGACGCGTTCCGCTGTGATGCGCATTTGGCGGCGAATGCGGGCAAGCTCGGGCGAGGCATTGTCCGATATCTCGTCTTCGGAAAGAATACAGCGTTCAATCTCCTCCTCGATCATCCGATGCGAGGAAAGCGGATTTGCAAGGCGGTGAAGCTCTCCCTCGTCGTCGCCTGTAAGCAGCGTTTCCCGCGCTCTGCGGCTCGCTTTGAAGCATTGTTCCAAATCGAGAAGTTCCTTCGGAGAGAGCGCATAGGCGGCTCTTACACGCTGAAGCGTGGTTCTCGCATCCGGAAACGTATCGACCGGCGAGCGTCCGATACGGCGATAGACCGCGTCGGCTTCCCACGTTTGACGCAGCAGCATTTCTGCACGCTCCAAGTCATCGGTCGGGATGATCGCGTCAACGAACTCGCGCCCGATGTCGGATGCGGCATGCATTCCGCATTGGGCGCGAATCTTATCAAATTCTAAACTTTTCAGAGCCCTTTCGTTCATGTTCAGTGCATTTGGTTCAAATCACCTACGGTCACAACGATATCCAGCGTTTCTGTGCCGCGCAGGATTGTAAACGTGATTTGATCACCGATTTGTTTTGCGCGGATGAAAAGGATCATTTCATCCTGTGACATTTCTTTGCCGTCAAGTGCCTTAATGATATCGCCTGCTTTCAGACCGGCAAGATCGGCAGGACCGCCTTCCGTAATGCTGTCAATGTAGATACCTTCCGGCAGATTCAGCAGCATTGCATTTTCAGCGGAACGGGTTGCAATCTTGACGCCGATACCAGGACGAGGAATCGCACCATTTGATATCAGAGAATCCGCAATCTGCATGACTCTCTGAATAGGAATGGCAAAACCGATGCCTTCGGTGTGCAGCGTATTGCCGAATTCATCGGTACCGGCGGAGAAATACTTTGCATTCGTCACACCGATGACTTCACCCTTCATGTTGATGAGCGGACCGCCGCTGTTGCCGGGATTGATTGCCGCGTCGGTCTGCATCATTTCATTCGTAAAACCGTCGATGTTGATCTGACGTGCCGTTGCGCTGATGATACCGAAGGTAACCGAACCGGAAAGCTCGTTGGTATCCAGAGGATTGCCGATCGCGAGAACAAACTCGCCGACGCGAAGTGCATCGGAGTCGCCGATCGGAAGCGGTGTCAACCCATCGTGCTCGATTTTCAGAACGGCAACATCGCTCATGACATCGCCGCCGATCAAGGTTGCTTCAACTTCTTCTCCAGTTGAGAGAAGGACGGCTAAACGACGGGCATCCTCAACGACATGCTGATTGGTGACAATGTATCCGTCTTGCGTAAGAATGAAACCGCTGCCGCTCGAGGTTGCGCGAAGATCGTTCAGCAATGCTACCGGTTGATAATTCAAAATGCCGACAACGCCGCTCATGCAAGCATCGACAACATCGGGAAGACTCTCAAAGGCTTCCTGCACAAACGGCGCAGCCATACGATCCCGATACTGCGGATCGGGATTCGGCGCGGGTGTCAGGATCGGGACAACCGGTGTTGATGGCGCTAACGTCGGTTGAACGATTGGAGCCTCGGTCGGTGCGGGCGTTTCAACAGCTTTCGCTGTTTCCGTAGCTTTCGGCGTCTCGGTAGCAATCGGTGCGGGCGTTGCAGCAGGCAGCTGCGTTTCGGAATCAAGCGGATTCTTCTGCTGATCCGTGGCGGAAGAACGATCAAGAAGAGACTGCTCCATATTGTCCAGGAAGACATCAAAGTTCTTGATCGCCCGATAATCGTCCGAAACCGCAAAAAATACGCCTGCGCCGATCAGCAGTGCGACCAGAAAGCAAAGAATGAGGACAAACACGTTGCCGCCGCGCCTCGCACGGCGCACCGAAGCTGTCATTTTGTAATCACAGGGATATGGGATGATTTTACGTGCCATTCCGTTTACCTCCGTCCGTAACTCGTTTGATAGCGCTTGCGCGCTCCAATGTAAATGTAAACTGTGTGCCGCGTCCGCGGGCGCTGCGCACCGTGATGGACTGACCGTGCTGTTCGATGATGCGCTTAACGATCGAAAGACCGAGACCGGAACCCATTTGCGGCGCGGGCGTATGTGCTTTTTCGACCTTATAGAAGCGATCGAACACGTGCGGGACATCTTCCTGCGGTATGCCGATACCGTTGTCGCGTACTGTGACGTATACTGTCTTTCGCATCGAATAGGTTGAGATCTGCAGCGCTCTGCCCTTCGGAGAATACTTGATCGCGTTGTCGATCAGGTTGCGAAGCACCTGTCCGATCTGCGCAGGATCCGCAAAGACCGAGCACTGCTCCTGGGCAAAGCGAACTTCCATTTCCATCTCGTTCTCGTTGAGCCGCGCCTCAAACGTCAAAAGCGTTCTGCGAATCAGCTCATTGATATCGAATACCTCGAAATTCAGCTTGATTGTGCCGGATTCGATGCGCGCAAGATCCAGGAGATCGTTTACGAGCGTTACCATACGACGCGTTTCGTTCAGGACGATGTCGATATACTGCGGGTATTCCTCCTGCGGAATTGTACCGTCCTGCATCGCTTCCAAAAAGCCCTTCATGGAGGTCAGCGGAGAGCGCAGCTCGTGCGAGACGTTTGCAACAAAGCTGCGGCGTGTATCCTCCAAGCCACGCAGCTGCTCTGCCATCTCGTTAAGGCTTCTGCCGAGCTGAGCAGCTTCATCCTTTCCGTCTACGGGAATGCGCGTAGAGAAATCTCCGCGTGAATAACATTGCACCGCATGATTCATTTCCACAAACGGATGGATGACGCGATAGGACATGTAGTACGTAACAATGCCGGATGCAATCAATGCCAAAACGCTGATCAGAACGGTCCAAAGCGTCAATTCGAGCGTACTCTTGCGGATCGGTGAAAGATCGCCGTTGACGAGCAGAATTCCCTGATCGGACGTTTCGTCGATCGCACAGTAATAGGTTAAGACCGGAAAAGCGCTTTTGGAGAAATAGTGACGTTGTGAATCGCCGACGACTCTGATGTGAGACGAGATGCGCTTGTATGCAGTCTCATCCAATGGCTGCTGCGCAATGGGAGCCCATTTTTCGTCTGAATAATAAGCATCTACGCTGCCGTTGGATGCGATATGTTCAATCAAAAGATCGCTGTCCTGCGCGATATGCCGGACCCGATTATCAGCGTCCGATGTGCGCGACGTATAAAGCTCGCGTACGATCTGCGCGCGGCGATTTAACTGTATTTCAAACTCCCCAACTTTTTGCGCATGAACGACAATTGTTAAAACGGCGCCGACAAGCAGCACCGCCAGTGTCACGGTAAGACACTGCATAAACATCATACGCGAAAAGACGGTTCGAAAACGCATCTTTCGCATGCTTCTCCTTATGAACGCACGTCGAACTTATAACCGACGCCCCAAACGGTCTTGAGCTGCCAAGTCTCGCGTTCACCCAGCTTTTCGCGAATGCGTTTGACATGGACATCGACGGTTCTGGAATCTCCGAAGAAATCAAATCCCCAGACCTGCTCCAAAAGCTGCTCTCGCGTGAATACACGACCGCTGTGCGACGCGAGGAAGTACAGAAGTTCGATTTCCTTCGGCGGCATTTCGATCTGCTCGCCGTCAAGTGTGACGGAGTAGTTTTCGAGCGAGATCGTAAGATCCGGAAGATTGATCGAACGGTCGTTTTCCGCAGGCGGCGCAAAACGACGCAAAACTGCCTTGATGCGTGCAACGAGTTCGTTGGAGTCGAACGGCTTTGCAATGTAATCATCCGCGCCGAGCTCCAATCCTCTGACACGCTCGCCGGTATCGCCCTTCGCGGTAAGCATAATGACCGGTGTTGCGCTTTCCTGACGGATCTCATGGAGAATCGACCAACCGTCCTGTCCGGGAAGCATGACGTCAAGGACGACAAGCGTCGGTTTGGTGTTCCGGAACGTCTGCATCGCCTCGTAACCGGTCGTACAGGTTGCGACCGAATAGCCTGCTTTCTTAAGATATAATTCTATGATGGCAAGAATGTTCCTGTCGTCATCGATGACCAAGATGGTGTTGTTGTCCATGGATACCTCCGTCATTGTTTCGATTCTACTGTAAATCCATGCTTGAGAAGCAATTCCGCAGTGACGCCGTTTCCGGCCCGAAGCGTGCCTTGAAAGCTTCCGTCATAGATGGTTCCCTTCCCGCAGGAAGGACTGCGCGCCTTCAGAATCGCTGTGTTACAACCGTAAAACTCGGCAAGCCGCAGCGTTTCTTCGGCTCCGCGTACAAACGCTTCCGTGACATCCGTACCGTCGCGCATCATGACCGATCGGTCGTTTGGCGTACGCTCTGCGGGAACGCGCGGACAAGGCAAACCGCCGAGCATTTCCGGACAGACCGGAAGCGCTTTTCCGCTTTTTACCAGATCGACGATTTCCGAATCCGGTGTGAGCTTGCCGTCATATCTGCAACGATATCCGGCGAGGCAGGCGCTGACGATAATCATCACATGTTACCTTTCTATAGGTAAATTCATTTTAACATAAGTTCTGCAATTTGTCTATACTTTGTTCATAAATTGCGATGTGGCATAAACAGACATTCATACCGCATTTCAGATTTCTATTCAATTGCGAACGACCTGAAACAGATAGAATTTGAGATAGTCGGTTTCGGGAACGTTCCACAGAATCGGGTGATCCGGCGCTTGTTGTCGCTGTTCGATTTGCCTTAACTGTACGCCTGCATCGAATGCTGCGCGTGTGAGCATCTTTTCAAAAAGCTCGGTTGGCATAAAATGGCTGCATGAGGCTGTTGCAAGATACCCGCCGAGCGGGAGCAGCTTCAGAGCGGCTGAATTGATTTCGCGATATCCGCGTTCCGCGGCGTTTACGGTCTTTCGCGATTTCGTGAAAGCAGGCGGGTCAAGAATAATCAGATCATAAGGCTTTTTGCTGGATGCGAGCAGTTCGGTCAATAGATCGAAAACGTCAGCAACGATAAAATCCATACGTTCGGTCAATCCGTTGCGTTCGGCATTCGCTTTAGCCATCTCGATGGCTGTTTCCGAAATATCGACTGCAGTAACATGCGCAGCACCGCCCTTTGCGGCATTCAGTGCAAACGAACCGGTATGGGTAAAGCAGTCCAGTACTTTCCGATCCTTTGCAATGTGGGCGACAGCTTGGCGGTTATACTTCTGATCGAGGAAAAATCCGGTTTTCTGACCGTTTTCCACATCGACGAGGTATTCGATACCGTTCTCCGTAATAGTCGTGACGGTATCAGCAGGCGACAGTCCAGCAATCGGGAACCATCCCTTCCCCTGCTCCATCCCCTCAAGCGCACGAATTGCAACGTCATTGCGTTCGAAAACGCCTTTGATGTTCGCGCCGTCCGCTTTAAGTACGTCAACGATGAGCGGAAACAAAATCGGTTTGATGCGTTCGACACCGATGGACAACGTCTGCGTGACGAGGAGATCGTTGAACCGGTCGACCGTGAGCCCCGGGAATGCGTCGGCTTCGCCGAAAATCACACGGCAAGCTTCGATATCATCGCTCATGACTGCTTTACGATAATCCCAAGCATACTGCACTCTGCGGCGCCAGAATGCTTCATCAAAACGATCGTTGGCATTGCGGGAGATTAAGCGGATGCGTATCTTGGAATTGCGGCTCAAAAAACCGGTGCCGAGGTATTTTCCTTTCTCGGAAACAGCATCAACCAACGAGCCGTTTTCTGCATTGCCTTCTTCGGAAAGAATTTCCTCCGCATAGATCCACGGATGTCCGTTCTCAACCCATCGGGTTCCCTTCTGTGTGATTGTAAACTTCGGAAATGCACGCTGTGTTTTCATGGCGTTCCTCGCTTTGTCAATATGCGTTTTCAAGTACGAAGGTTTCGATTCGTTCGTCGAGCAGATAGTTGTAATCATTGAGATACGGAGAATACGACGTAAACGAGATCGAGCGAGCGATCGGATCGAATGTTAACAGCACGAAATATCCTTTTGCATCATCTTTGTGCTGGAAGTTGTACATATACGCGGTAAATGAAGGATTTTTTTCATAGGTCATATGATAAAGCCTTGCGCCTTTTGCATGTCCGCACAACAAAAGACGAATATTCGGATATTGAGAAATCACATCACGTTCCAGACGGGCTCCGGCACCAGCGGTCGGAAGGCCGTTGTTGTACAGAAATTCGTGCGTCAGAAGGATTACGGGATAGTCAGCGTAGCGAGTCAGTACATCGTTCATCCAGGTATACCAATCCTCTGAATGATCGTCAAATATATATCCGACACCGATCAGCAAAAAGCCTTGCTCTTCAAAAAAATGATACCAGCTTTCACCTTCGCAGAAGAGTTGCTCTTCCTCTGTGATATCACAGGGATTGAAATGTTTATACTGACTGTATCCGGGAATTTTGATGCTGAAAGTCCCCGCCTGATAACCGAGATCATGGTTCCCAGCAACACAATAGAACGGCAGTTTGCCCTTGAATGGCGAAAAAGTGGACTGCACCCATTCCCATTCACTGTCAACACCGTTATTCTCGACGAGATCACCGCTTTGCAAAACCGCAATGATATTCATTTCATCTTTTTCCTGCAAAATATAGTCTACAATTGCGGAAATGCATTTGGAAGAACTATAAGAATACTCCTGTGTGTCCGAGATCCAGGCAATGGAAAACGGTGTAGGAACCGGCGTCGGCGTCGGTTCGGGAGTCGGTGTCGGTTCAGGCGTGGGGGTCGCGGTCGGTTCTGGTGTCGGCGTAGGTTTTTCAGTCGGGCATGGTGTAGGCGCTACAGTCGGCGATGGAGTCACTTCCGCGTCATGCAAAACAACGGGCTGTCTGCCGCATGCAAGAAATAGAATTACAAGGAAAAAAAACGCTGCCAGAGATATCTTTGTTTTCATTGATCGAAATCCTTCATAAAGATGGTTTATTATACCACAGCTCGACATCTGCATCAAGCATCAATTCCGGCTTGACTTTGCAGATGCCGAACCTAAGGAAAAACCGCCGAATACGGCGGCTTTTCCAGCTTTACGAATCGTTATTTCATACGCAGTAAGCGTGCGAAACGCGTAATCAGAATGACGGCGATCAGGATAACGATGATCGCGATTGCGACAAGCAGAGAGATCCACCACTGCGACAACGTCTGCTGTTCTTTCTGTTCCTTCTCCTGTCGGAGTTTTTCTTCATCCGTGATTTTAACGGGTTCAAGAATCGTCAATTTTACGCTTTCGCTGTCCGAAAGCTGCTCTCCGTCGATATCCTCATAAGAGATCTCGATTGTACCGTAAGATTCACCGTATTTCTGTGTACCGGACAGGGTTGTGACAAACACGGTCATAGTCTTGTCCGCGCTTTCCTGCGGCGCCAGATTGCCCAAGAACGCCGAGGAACAAATCATTCCGTCGCAGTTTAGCGAGCATCTGACATTGAATATCTGTGAAAATCCGGTATTATAAACACAGACCGGCAGCGTAAAGCTTTCACCGCTTGTAATCGATTCCGGCAGATGAAAACTATCATAGCCCAAAGACGCTTTCTGTATAACGGTGAGCGGATAATCTGTTCCGTTCTCATATAAACCGCTTTTATTATCCCGATAGATGCAATTGAATCGGAAAGAATGTTTTCCCTCCATCGCGCTCGGAAGTGTACGCATTTCAAATGCTACGGTTGCAGAATCCCCTTTTTTGAGACGTCCGATCATTTGATAATCCTGAATACCGCGATGGCGAATCGAATCATCCTCCGCTGCGTACTGGATAATAACGTGCTCAGCATCTCGTGTGCCTGTATTCTGCAAGGTCATATTGACTGTAAAACCGTCACCGCCGTTGACAATCTCGTTGTATTCGCATGCGACAATTTCAACCTTCGGCTGCGTAATACAGATGGTATATTTGCATTCTTCTGTATAGAAACCGCCGTAGCGGTCTTCATAGGTGATCTGCACGGTTACCGGAACCGGACCTTCTGTTGCGCCAAGCGCGATGCGAAGGTCAAAGTCAGCGTCGAGCGTGCCTTTGATCGGAAGCGCTTCAAAGAATTTTGCGTTCAAATCGCCGTTAAGTTTTATGACATCCGATTCTGGGACCAACGACACACGGATGTTCTTTGCATCGTAGTTGCCGACGTTGCACAAGGTAATCTGCATTGCGGCTTTTTCACCGCCGGACACTTCGTTAGGTGTTATCAAACAGTTTTGAACCAAGATGATCGGTTTACGCACTGCGGTCGGACCGCCGCCGCCACCGCCGGAGGGCCGCGTGCTTCCTCCGGTCAGCTGTACCTGCATTGTGAAAGTCTGTTCAATCGGATCACCCGCAGGTGTCTTGTATGTCACATGCAGTACGACCGTATATGTATCGTTGTAATAGGTGCTCTTGAGCGGCGCATTGAATTTGATCAGGTATGCGCGCATTGAACCGGTATTGCTTTGTCCCTGTGTGACGTCATACGCTTGTTCACGCACATCAAACTGCAGATTGGTCGGAGCAAACGGACCGTCGGAAGGGAATTCGGGGACCACGCGGATGATATCTCCGAGCGCTTTTCCGAGCAACGGCATGATGAATTGCACAGAACCATTCTCCTCTTTCGGCAAATAACCGCCCGCATAGCTTTTTTCCATACCGGGATACTTCCAGTACGTGTCGATCTTCAGCGGATCATATGTTTCTGCGGGAGGCTCCGCACTTGGTGACGGAGTCGGCTCTTCGCTCGGAGACGGAGAAGGGCTCTCGGTCGGCGGAGAGGACGGCTCCACGCTTGGCGTTACGGACGGTTCCGCGCTCGGCGTTTCGGACGGCTCAGCGCTCGGCTCGCTGCTCGGTTCCGAAGAAGCGGGCGGCTCCGTTGCATCACCTTCGGCGATAGCAATAATCGGTGTCAATGCCATAAGTAAAACCAGCAACCATGCAAATACTCTCTGTTTCATACCTCTGCATCCTTTGTTTGTATTCTCAAATCTTTTGTGCGGCAGCGCCGCAAAATCATAGCTGGATCAAGAACGGCGTCGCCGTTCAGCGCGAAAGACGGTGACGCAAATCCGTCAAATCCGTCGACATGTGCGGCGATTTGACACCTTGCAGCCCGCGACGCCCGGTGCAGCTTCGTTGCATAGGCGCGTGCTGAAAACTCGAAGGAAGCCCGCTTCCGTCGAAAGCAAAGCTATAGCATTGTCATGACACCAGCATCCATTTCGCAGACCGTGTCACATAGTACCTCGATGTCTGCGATGTTGTGGCTGGCAAGCAGGATCGTCCGACCGTCGGTAGCAAGCGATTTGAACAGTTCACGCATCTCGGCAACGCCGTGCTTATCGAGGCCATTCATCGGCTCGTCGAGGATCATCAAAGACGGTTCCTCCATAATCGCCTGCGCAATACCGAGGCGCTGCCGCATACCCAGACTGTATTTTCCGACAGGTTTGCTGCTCATCGGGTCCAGCCCCATGCGGCGGATCGTATCGGCGATCTGCCGGAGATTGATCTTGCGTTTCAACGACGCAAGGATCTCGAGATTCTTGAGCCCCGAAAGCTGCGGCAGAAAGCCCGGCGTTTCGATGATCAGCCCGATGTCCTCCGGAAAATCGACGTCCTTGCCGATCTGCTTGCCGTTCACCAGTACCTTGCCGCTTGTCGGCTGCAGAAACCCGCAGATGCACTTGAACATGACCGTCTTGCCGGAGCCGTTGTTGCCGACGACGCCGTGGATCTTTCCCGCCTCAAAATTGCGGTTGATGCCCTTCAATACCGTGTCCTGTCCGAACACCTTCACAAGGTCGTGTACTTCGATTGCGTTTGTCATAAGCTCTCCTTACTGATTACCGAAAGTCTCCATAATACTCTTGTACGTCATGCGCGGTTCCACATAGGTGCCGTCGTACGCATTGATACAGATTGACAAGTGAACCGGCTCCTGTTTTTTGTACCGTTCGGTATAGCCGATCTCCCACAGCGGAATGTTTTGTCCGACATCGAAGCGATCCTTCACCTGTACCGTTCCGCGGATCAGCCGGATCGAATCGACCGTAATCGTTGTGACCGTCCCGTCCGTCGAAATATCCGTATCGAAATCGTAGACAGCGTTCATATAAAGCAACTGTTTCTGCGCATTTTCGACGATCGTATTGAACGGGACCATGGTTCCGCTCTCTGCGGGCTCTCCGTACTCCGCCGGAATCTGCCACGCAAACTGTGCGACGCCGCCTTCCCGCACGTCAATCAGGATCCGTTCATACTCCCACGGCGCGCCGATCGACGGCGGCGTATTGCGGCTGAAGGTGATCCCGTCCGCGTATACGCACGGAAGATTTCCGATGACCGGTACGCAGACGAACCGCCAGCCCCAGGCGTCCGGCTTGTCCATAATCATGAACGCGCACGGTTCGGTGTACGTATCGTTGATCCCGTAGCGGTCCAGTCCAAGCCGCAGAAGTAACGACGAGACCTCGCGTTCGGCTTCCTCGCGAGAAATCTCCGGCGTTTTTGCCTTGCGCTTTTCGGATTCATCCAAACCGGAAAGCTCGATGGTGTAGCGTGTTTTGTCGCGGAACCAGATAAACTGCTCGCGCGAAAGGCCAAAGCTACCGCCCTGCCCGTCGTCGACGTAAAAGATATCGCCGTTCTTCGCGGCAAACGCCGGGACCGGCGCATCGTCGGGCAGGAACACGCGCATCATGGTCGTCAGCTCCTCGTCCGAGAAGAAATGCTGCGCGGCTTCGCTGACTCCGAATTGCGCGCCGTCCGGAACGGAAACGTCCGCGTCGAACGTCACGCCGCAGATCCCGCTTCCCTTTGCGGGCAGGGAAACGTGCGCGGGCGTCTCGAACGCCTCCGGCGCGATCTCCTCCGCCTTCGGCGGCTCGCCGCGCTGCGTGATCGGCTCCTCCTCCGGTGTCGGTACGCAGGCGAGGAGCAATGTGAGCGACAGAAGAATCACAATCAATCGTTTCATTTCATTTTCCTCTCAATATCCTTTTTCAGGGTCGATGATGCTGCCATCGATGGCGTTAATGCAAAGCAGCGGAACATATCCGCACGGATCGCCGTATTCGGAGGTAAACTCATTTGTATAAATCGTTCCGTCGCTTTCCATATGGCGGTCGCTTCCCCAGAAGCACCAGACCGGCACCAACAGCCCGTAGTTCAGATTGTCCTTTTCCATTACGCGCTGCAATGACAGCGTGATCCGATCGATCTTGAATTCCATTTCTCGGTAACTGTATGGAGAGGAAAGCCGGTCTTCATAGATAATAGGCAGCATTTTCCTCGCGGTTTCCATGATTTGGGAAAACGGCTTGAGCGCCGCGCTTTCTACAACCGTTTCCACGACTTCAAGCGGCGCTTGATACCAAAACGCGCAGACGCCGTCGTTGCCGAGACGAACATACAGTTCTTCATACGACCATACCGGCGCATATTGCATTTCGCTTTGTTCTGAGGAAGCCCCGAAATAGGACGGCATCGCAACGGATATACCGTTCACGC
>JAEEGL011176896.1_pt1 | contig 35087 bp, 31 predicted proteins | sample 9134231 | NCBI WGS metagenome assembly JAEEGL01 (sample SAMN16246548, study PRJNA631951) | gut metagenome | biome: gut microbiome; feature: rumen; material: fiber-attached | host: Bos | place: Iran: Karaj | collected 2018-10 | reverse complement strand
TGGCAAGGGTACCCCATGCGACCTTCCTGCTGACCGTATGGTTTGCGAGAATCCTCGCAATGGTTTCTTGACCCTCAAGAAAAAATAATCATTGCGCGCAAAAGTTAATTAGGTGCAAAATGGTGTCCGCAGCAATGCGGCACCATTTTTTTGTTTTCAAATCCTGGTAGGCCGGCGCTCTAAATGTTTTGCTTCGCAAAACATTATCGCATGCCGTCCTTCCCCAAAATCCTGGTAGGCCGGCGCTCTAAATGTTTTGCTTCGCAAAACATTATCGCATGCCGTCCTTCCCCAAAATCGCAGAGGCTTCGCCTCTTTTTGTGCTTCGCACAAAAAAACAGCCTACGGCTGTTTGCGATTTTGTGGTAGGGGCGATAGGACTCGAACCTATGACGCTGCGTGTATAAGACGCATGCTCTAACCAGCTGAGCTACGCCCCCGTACTATCTTATTCTAGCACAAAATGGTATAATGATAAGCGTGAGCGATATCAAAACTAAAATCCGTCAAACTGCTTATCGCCTCAAGCGAGATTTTTTGGCGGTCGAAAACATTGTGCTGGTTATCGCCATTATCTTGTGTCTACTTTGGACTTATCAATCAATTACGGCAATGTCGCGCAACTGGACGCTTTCAGAGCGACTCAGTACCGAGAAGAAATCGCTAGAACTGCTCGAAGTCGAGATCGATACGCTAGAGCTTGAAAACGCCTACTATCAAACCGAGGAATACCAGGAGCTGGCTGCCAGGCGCTTAGCGGGGAAACAGCTGCCTGGTGAAAAGATGGTCTATTTGCCACCGAATTCCGAGGTTGCCAAAACCAAGCATCAACCAATTGCCACTAAGACCAACGAGAAGGCCTATTCCAGCTTTGATAAGTGGGTTCACTTTCTGTTCCCAGATAAATTTTAATGATATAATATAAGCATGAGCAAAAACCGTCGCGGGTTTACTATCATTGAAGTAGTAATTTTCTTAGCCATCACAAGCATCATTTTTATGGCTATCGTGCTTGGCACGCGTAACGTGATGTCCCGCCAACGCTATAATGAATCCACCCAAAATTTTGCCGACTTTTTGCGCGGCGTTTATTCAAAACTAACCAGCATCGAAAACCACGGTGATGGCCGCTCCGAGAAAGCAATTTATGGCAAGCTAATAACATTTGGCGAGAAATTCAACTTAGCTGGCGAGGAAAACACCAACAATGACGTGTTTGTCTACGATATTATTGGCGATGTTAGCAGCGCGATTAGTGGCGACAACATCTTGAATGCACTTACAAAATTAAACATCGACGTCCTAAAAAACGAGGGTGGCAAGGTGACCTATGCTGGTATCGCCGAAAGTTATTCGTCGCGCTGGATGGCTCGCATTGAGCGCACCGAGGACCACGAACTCTACAAGGGTGCTGTGATTGTGGTCCGCTCCGCCTCTACCGGGATCATTAACACCTATGTCCTCAAAAGTGAGCCCGACAACCACACCAAAACTATCGAAGTAAACCAAGCAGTTAAGGCTAACTCCACCGAGCCGGTATTCAGAAACGCTCTCAGTAAATTCTCCAACACTACCGCGGCCGACTTCTGTCTCTATAGCGACGACGGCAATATCTATAATGGCTACCGCCGGGACATCCGTATTAATGCCAACGCTAGAAACTCTTCCGGCGTCGAGGTTATGCCCCTAGATGATTTGACGGTCAACGCATGCAAAAAACTCTAAGTATATGCTATAATAAACTTATGCTTAAGCGTTTTAAGGCTGGTTTTACTCTCGTAGAGCTTTCTATTTCGATTGCTTTTATTGCGATTTTGTCGATCACAATTACCATGCTCACTACCAACGTTATTGCTACCTATCAGCGCGGTCTTACTATTAAGCAAATCAATACTACCGGCATGAATTTGATAAACGATATTAAAAGCTCCATCAATAATTCTTCGGCCAAAAGCCTAACCGATCTTTGCGGCTCAACCTATGCAGAAGAGCCAATCCGTAGCGCCTGCGAAAACGATAAGGCGCAAAATTTTGTTTCGCTCAGCCGTAGTGCCGAAGTAACATTGAATAGCGAGGCGATTGGCACGATGCCAGTGCAGGGCGCTTTTTGCACGGGCACTTATTCATATCTATGGAATAGCGGTTATTATTATAGTGGCGAGCATGGCGTAAGTCTGCCAGGCCTCAAACTTATCTATAAGGATGGCGATGGTACGCAAAAAACACTTGAGAATTTCCGTTTCCTAAAACTAAACGACCCTTCGCGCTCGGTTTGCGTCGCAATGACGCTAAGCGGCAGTTCGCTCGGGATCGGCGAGGCAAACTATAGTGCCGGCCTGACGCAATTTTCAAACGAGATTGATATTACTAGTCTTGGTGTAGTTTCCGATGCGCCAGTCGAGCTGCTCGATCCAAACAACGAGTTTGATCTCGCTATTTATGGCCTCGCAGTAGCCCGCCCGGCTCAAGATATGCTCACTCGTAACGTCCTCTATTCTGGCTACTTCATCCTAGCCACGGTGCGCGGCGGAATCAACGTTAATGCCGATGGCGACTATTGTGCACCGCCAAGCGACTACGCTTCCACAACTACGGATTATTGTGCCATCAACAAATTTAATTTTGCCCTTCAGGCAAGCGGAGAATAACATGAAGAAAATTCACACCAAAACCGGCGCCGCATCATTCTATATCGTAGCTTTCACCACGCTGCTGCTTAGTGTGATCGTGGTCAGTTTTGTAACTATTGTACTCACCGAAATGGCACGCACCGCCAACAACGACCTTTCGCAGTCTGCTTATGATTCCGCGCTTGCGGGCGTGGAAGATGCCAAGGCCGCTATCCTTAACTACCAGAGCTGTCTTGAGCAAGGCTATACCGAGGCTTATCCGTCCACAACTGGCCCAATAACGTGCCCTGAAATTATTTATTATATCAATCACCCAGAATATGGCGGCTGCGATACGGTTGCCCACATTTTGTCACGCCTTGGTAAAGACGAACACGGCGAAGTGATGGTTGAGGAGACTACTAAATCTGGCGCCGGTTCCGACAACAACATGCAGCAAGCCTACACCTGCGTCAAAATTAATTCCGTACTTGATGATTACCGCTCTAATCTTACGTCGGCCAGCCCATCACGCGTAATTCAGATTCGCCTAAACGGGGCCAGTGTGAAAAACGTCAACTCAATTCGGCTTAGCTGGTATTCCGATAAGGATGGCAATACTCCAACCAAGACCCTCTTCTCAAATGGTGGAACAAACTTGTTATTTTCAGAGTTAAAAAGCAACGTGATCCCGGTGCCACCGGTAATCTCAATTCAAATGTTGCAAACTGCCGAAACCTTTTCGCTCGACCAATTTGAGCAAAGTGTTTCAAGTACCACCAACCGCGGCGCCCTATATCTAGTGCCTACCACCATTAAGAAAACCGAAGCCGGCCACGACAACACCAATCCGAGCCACATTGATGTTACGTCTGACAACAATATCACGAGCGACGAAGGCTTTGTTAAATCAAATGATAAAACCGCCAAAAATGTGCCATTTGCCGTGTATTGTCCAGAAAACGCCAACACTGAATTTGCCTGCTCGGTTTCTATTGGTATTCCAAAACCAGTTGGCGGTGAACGTAACGAGGACACCTTCATCTTTGTGGTTTCGCTGCCGTATCAAAAGCCAGACACCGACTTCGCCCTAGAAGTTTGCAATGATGATATTTGTAGTACTGAGGCTTATTCGGCTCAAGACGAAGGCACCAACGACAAGTTGCAACTAGGGAACGTGCAGATGAGTATCGACTCTACTGGTAGGGCAAACGATCTTTATCGTCGCGTTGAAGTGCGCGTCGAACAAAATGACATCTACTTCCCATATCCAGAATTTGCGATCCAAGCCCTCAAAGGTAGCGGCACTGCTCTCGATAAAAACATCGTCACTACGCACGAAGATGGCGAATAAACGTTGCGTTTCTTACCAAAATTTGGTATAATCAAACTACTATTTTCTACTTGTAATAAAAAAGGAACTTAATGAACTTAAAAGAAGAAGAACGCCGTGCGCGTCTTTTAAAGATGCGTGCTGAGAGGTTGCCGGACATCAAAAAACAATTTGAAGAGGCACAAAAACGCAATTTTAATTCAAACTTCGCGCCGGGTGGCAAAGATGCCAAACTCGTCGCAAAACCTGCTAAAAAGACTGCCGCAAAAGCTACCAAGGCCGTAAAGGAAACTGCGAAATCGAAGGCCAAAAGCGAAGCCGAAGCTCGCAAGGTTAATCTTTCTGTGAGCACCAAAAAAGGCGAGATGGTCCACCACCAACGCATGCTTAGCCAAGACGTTAACGCGCAGGCTACTCAACACATTATTGGTATCCCTGTCAACAAATCTCGTTACAACGGTTATAACGGCGAGCAGGTGACTAACGCAAAAATCAAATCTTCGCGCCCAGATCCAGATGCTGTGCGCATCATCCCGATCGGCGGTCTTGGCGAATTTGGTATTGGTAAAAACATGACTATCATCGAGTACAAATCCGAGATGATCGTGATTGATATGGGCGTGCTCTTTGCTGGCGATGATTATCCTGGCGTCAACTACATGATCCCAGACATTAAATATCTCGAAGACAACATGCAAAATGTGAAGGCGATTTTGTTCACTCACGCTCACCTTGACCACATCGGTGCTTGCCGTCATTTGCTGCCAAAATTTAATCCTTTGATTCCAATTTATGGTACCGATTTCACCATCGACATGATCAAAAAACAAATGTCTGAGCTAGAAGATGTGCCAGAACTAAACTACCAGGTCGTGCAGCCGTTGAAGCATGAAAAATACCAAGTCTCGGAGCATTTTTCCGTTGAGTTTATTCATACTTTGCACTCCATTCCGGGCAACACCGCCATCGTAGTGCGCACGCCAAACGGTCTCATTTACCTTTCTGGCGACTGGCGTCACGAGGAAAACCCAATGGGCATTCAAACCGATTACGAGCGCATCGACGAAATCGTCAAAAACGAGGGAATCGATTTGATGCTCAACGAATCAACCAACATTGATTCGCCGGGCCGTCACCCACATTCCGAATTCGACGTTGGCGACAGCCTTGGTAAAGTCATGGACCACTACGCCAACGGCCGCGTCATTATTTCTTGTTTCTCGTCCCAGATTTCGCGTATTGAATTGATTTTAAAAGAAGCTGCCGCGCGCGGCCGCAAAGTCGCCTTCTCTGGTTTTTCAATGATCAACAACGTAGAGGTTGCACTCCGCGCCAAATCCATTAAGGTGCCAAAAGACACCATTATGAAGATGGAAGACATCATTAAGCTCCCAGACGAAAAAGTTTGTATTGTTTGTACCGGTTCGCAGGGCGAGCTCAACGCCGTGCTTAACCGCATGATTACCGGCGCTCACAAATTCATCAAAATTAAATCTACCGATACCGTGGTGTTTAGCTCCAACCCAATTCCTGGTAACGAGCCACACGTAGTTTCTACCGTTGACGGCCTGCTCCGTGAGGGTGCGCAGGTTATTCAAAACGGCAAAACCCACCTCACAAACATTGGTCCGCTTCACCTTTCTGGCCACGCTTACTACGAAGACCACGTCGATTTTGTCACGCGCCTGCACCCAACCAATTATTTGCCATACCACGGCGAATTCTACATGCTTCAGCATAACGCCGAGATGGCCGAAAACGTCATTGGCATTCCAAAAGACCGCATTTTGATTGCGGATGATGGCGACATTATCGAATTCACCAAGGATAAAAAGATTAAAAAATCTGGCCGCATTCATGTTGGCAACAAACTTTATGATGATGCTGACCAGCCAGTCCACGAAGCCGTGATTAAAGACCGCATTCATATTTCACGCGAGGGCATCTTTATCATTGTGCTTACTCTCAACAAGAAAACCGGCCACCTGATGAAAACCCCAGACATCGTGTCGCGCGCTTTCATTTACCTCGATAATTCCGAGGAGCTAATTGGCAAGATTCGTCATTACCTCCGCCAAAAAACTGACAAGTCCATTTCTACCGACCCAGAAATGAAGGTCTTAAAAGAAGAAATCAAAGAAGACATTACGCATATTCTCTTTGATGCTACCGGCCACACGCCGATTGTGATTCCAGTTATTAACAAGGTCTAAAGGAGCCAAAATGAAAAACTACGACATCATTATCATTGGCGCCGGCATTGCTGGCCTCACCGCCGCCATTTATGCCGCCCGCACCGGCAAAACTGTTTTGGTGCTTGAAGGCAAAGCCTACGGCGGACAAATCATTGAGTCGCTAAAAATTGAAAATTGGCCAGGTGAATACGGAGTTTCGGGCGCAGATTTAATGAAGAAAATTAAAGACCAGGCCATCTCGCTTGGTGCCAAAACTAAGCTCGAAAAAGTTGAAAGCATTAAAAAAGTTGGAAGCGAGTTCAAAGTCATCACCGAAGATGACGAATACGCAGCCAAAAACGTTGTAGTGGCAGTTGGTACTGAGCCGAGAAAACTCGGCGAGAAGCAAACTAAAGAGGCTGCAGGGCGTCCGATTTCTTACTGTGCTACTTGTGACGGCTCGCTTTACAAAGATAAACCCGTCGTTGTGGTTGGCAGCGGCAACACTGCAAAATATGAAATCGAATATCTAAAAGGCATCGCTTCCAAAGTTTATAACATCCATCACGACGAAGATCTTCCGGGAGACGCAGCTGCCATTTTCGTAGCAACCGGCCATGTGCCAAGCACCGGATTTTTGCAGGGAATCGTTGATCTAGACGAAAAAGGTTACATTGTGGCCGGCGAGGACTGCAAAACCTCCTGCCCAGGCATTTTCGCCATTGGCGACTGCCGCACCAAATCCGTCCGCCAGCTCGTCACCGCCGCCGGCGACGCAGCAGTGGCAATTGCCGCTATCGTGTGATATAATCACAGTAGTGTGCCCGTTCGCAAAGCGCGGGCGAGCAAAGCGAGCCCGAGTGGCGGAATTGGTATACGCGTTCGACTTAAAATCGAATGGAGAAATCCATATGGGTTCAAGTCCCATTTCGGGCACCAAAAGAGGCGAGTGGTCAACCACTCTCTTTTTTGTTATACTTAATTCATAATGAATATTCTATTTTGTGGCGATCAGGGAATTAAAGACGGTCTAGCGATGTCTATTTTATCGCTAACAAAACACGTTAAAGAGCCGCTCCATATTTATGTGCTCACAATCGACTATCAAAACTCAAAACCCATCTCTGATAAAACCATAAGCACTCTTGACAAAATCGTGAAAGTGTGCTATAATGAAAGTTCAGTGCAAAAAATCGACGCTACCGAAGTTTTTAAGCGTCGTCTTCCTAAAGCTAATATGAAATCTTACTTTACGCCTTGCTCAATGCTTCGGCTGTACCTAGATGAGATTCCGGAGCTACCAAAAGACCGCCTACTCTATCTAGATTACGATGTGCTTTGTCGCAAAGATCCGAGCGAGTTTTATCACATGAACCTCGACGGCATCGAGGCCGCCGGCGTGCTAGACATCTACGGTAAACATTTTTATCGTTACAATTTCCCTAAAAAAGACTACATGAACTCCGGCGTGTTGCTATTCAATATGGCCGAGTGCGAAAAATCGCGCATCTTCCCACGCGCGGTGGAGCTCTGCGCTAAGCGTCGCATGATGCTAGCGGACCAAGCCGCCTTGAACAAAGTCATCAAACGCCGCAAGCTAATGCCACGCAAATACAACGAGCAACAAGACAAACCAAAGGCCGACACGGTCTTTCACCACTTCTCCAACAACTTCAAATTTTTCCCGGTTTTTCACATTCAGAAAGTCAAACCGCACCAGATCGAAAAGGTCCACAAGGTGCTCGGGCTTACCGAATATGATGATATAATTAAAGAGTACGAACAAATTAAGGAGAAACTCTAAATGGCCAAGGCTATGATGTTTCAGGGGGATATTCCAGAAGAACAACGTATCTTCTACTACGAATCCGAAAAAGATGATCCAATCAAAACTAAAGAGCAGGAAAAATCCGGCCGCGTTGAATTGCCAGAGGGCTATGTTTATGTTCGCAAAAATCCGTTTGTCAGGCTCTATTCGGCAATTTTGTATCGTGGCTTTAAGGTTTTTGCTCACTATTACGCGCATTTTTATCTTCATATGAAGGTTGAAAACCGCAAGCTCCTAAAGAAAGTCAAAAAAACTGGCTACGTAATTTATGCCAATCACACCAACCCATTCCACGACGCCTTTTCGCCGGCAATTATTGCAACACGCCACATTTACACGATTGCAATTCCGGCCAACCTTTATGTGCCAGGCGTAGGCAAATTCCTGCCATACCTCGGCATTTTGCCGCTGGGCTCTACACCAGAGCAAAAAGAACAATTCCATGCTGCCGTAGATTATCGTATCGGCAAGCAAAAGAACTGTCTCGTGATTTATCCAGAGGCTCACGTTTGGCCATATGCCACCAAAATCCGTCAATTCCCGCAGGGCGATCGTTCGTTTGTTTATCCAGTTCGCAATAATGTGCCAATTTTCACTATGACCACCACTTATCATAAGTCCAAGAAAAAAGGCCAGGCTCGCCCAGATATGACGGTTTATATTGATGGCCCATTTTACCCAGATCCAAAACTATCAGATGATGAAAACCGCGCCAAACTCGCCAAAGAAGCTTACGATTCTATGGTAAAATATTCAAAGAAGAACAGTTATGAGTATTTTCAATACCGGAAAAAGTCTACTAAACAAAAGTAAAGTCATCCCGATTTTTTACACCATCAGCGATGATTATGCGCCGTATGTGGCCTGCTCGATTGCGTCGCTAATCGCTCATGCCGACCGCAAAAAATACTATCGTATTGTAATTTTGCACGACGGTTTGAAATTCCATAATTACGTGCGCCTGCGCAATCTCGTCACCAAAAACTGCGAGATTCAGTTTCATCGCGTTTCGCACAGTATTTATCTCAAGATGATTATCGCTCACTGTGCTCGCAAAACCGGCGCCGGCGATTTTTATTCATCGGCGGTTTATTATTACCGTTCCTTCATCGCCCGGCTTTACCCGATTTACAATAAAGCCATTTATGTGGATAGTGACACGGTATTCTTAAGCGATGTGGCTGAGCTTTTTGAAACCAACCTCGGCGACAATATCGTGGGAGCCGTCGTCGACAAAAAAGTTGCCGAAGTCAAACCGTTCCGCGACTACGTCAAAAACGCGCTTGGTGTGCCGCACGCAGAATATGTTAACTCTGGCGTGCTGCTTTTAGATCTCAAAAAACTTCGCAAGATTCACTACCTCACCCAAATGATTAATCTCATCAACAAATATGATGCCAACCTCGTGGCGCCAGACCAAGATTACTTAAACGTAATTTGTAAGGGCAAGATTCTCCATCTCCAAGAAGGCTGGAATGCGGCGCCGGTTAAGGGCTTGCAACCAAAAAGTTCTAAACTATTACACTTCAATTTGTTTAAAAAGCCATGGCAAAGCGATGGCGTAGATGGCGAAGAAGTTTTCTGGGAAGCCGCCCGCAAGTCTGGCTATTTCAACGAACTCCAAAAGCAAAAAGCAAAATGTACAGTCAAAGACATTCGCATTAAAGAAGCGCAAGTTGAGGCTTTGATCGCGAAAGCCGCCGAGCTCGCAAAAGGCAAAGAACCTCTCATCAAAAAAGATAATCTGTGATAAAATAAAACAAGGTACGGCACTGTGGCGGAGTGGTTACGCAGCGGTCTGCAAAACCGCGTACACCGGTTCAATTCCGGTCGGTGCCTCCATTTTTTTTATGAAATAAAAAAATGGAGTCACCGGGCTACGCCAACGGGCCTCCATTTTTTTGTCAAAAAAATTTGGAGACACCGGGCTACGCCAACGGTGCCTCCGTCTTGAAAGAGCACCGGGCTTCGCCAACGGTGCCTCCATCTTGAAAAAAGTGTGATATAATCAAGGCATAAGAAAAGCACTTCTAGGAAGCACTTTTCTTGTGTTGGGATCTAACTAGCGAAAGCTAGTTAGATTTTTTCTTCGGTACGGTTCTACGTCCGGGGAAGAGAACGCATAACAGATTAATCTGTATGGTCATTTGTCCTCCTTTCCGGCAACCTGGTCACCCTAGAAAGATCGTTTAATGGTCACCTCACACAGCAAAAGCCGCGAGGCTTTCGCATCGGCCCACTAAAACCCCGAAGACCAACCGCCACCATCTAAACACACGAAAAATCATTTTACAACCCCCTCCACCCCAGTTAACCACAAGCCCTAAAGCCAGTTGCGATAGGCTTCAATTAAATCGTTGTCAGAAAGCGGCTCTGGTAAATCGTTTAATGCGAAAAACTTTAGCTCCAAACTTTCGGAATTATTTTTAAGCGCCAAATCTTTTGTGTCGACGGGAACCAAATACAAGTTCGAGTTGTTGTAGCAGATATCGCCATTTGGATAAACGCGGCGGCGGCCACGGCCAGACACCACATCAACCAATATTAATTCATTCGATAAAACCTCGATGCCGGCTTCTTCGAGTAACTCTCTTACCGCGGTGTCGCGTAAATCTTCGCCCAGCTCTTGGCAGCCACCAGGCAAGCACCACTCGCCGTTGTCGGAACGTTTTTCTAGTAAAATTTCGCCATTCTCATTTCGCACAATTACAGATGAGCCAGTCTGGATAAACGGAATGTGCGAAATCCTTTCATCAAGCGCCATCCTAAACAGCACCGGATAGCCGCCGTAGTTGGCGCTCAGATTCAAAACTTCTTCTTCACTCGAATTCTGAATCAAATTCACAAATTCTTCGTGGGAATATTCTCGCATCTTCTTGTACATACCCTAATTATACTATTTTTTAAGTGTTATAATGTAATTATGCTAACGCTTATTATTGCGCAGGTCGTGAGGGCTATTTCGGCGATTTTTTTGATTATCGCAGACCGCTCCAGCAACCGCAAAACGATGCTAGTTTTTAATGCGATTTACAACCTTCTAAACGGTGTGCAGTATTTGTTGCTCGGCGCAATTTCCGGCGCCATTAGCTCGTTTATCACGGTGCTTCGCAACGTGATTTTTTATCGCTACAAAAAGCGCGCGCCGCTCGCAGTGTTGCTAGCGTTTTTCATCATCGTGATTGCGATCAACCTTGGCTCGGTGGACTCTTGGATTGCTATGCTGCCGATTCTGTTTGTCGTATTTTACAGCACCGCGCTCTACATTGGCAACATTTTTTGGATTAAAATCGCCGTCATCGTGGTATGTGTTCTCGAAATCATCTACGACTACGTGGTGGGCGCCTATGTTGGCATGGCGGTTTGCGCTCTCGACATCGTTTTTGTGTCAATCAGCTTTAAAAACCTCAAGAAACCGGCAAGAAAATCTATTTCAAAACCTGCATCAAAACCACGCCCACGGCGGCGAGGGTAGTGGCAATCAAACGAATCGACACGGCGCGGCGGTTGATTTTTTCGCGTCCAAAATTCGGCCACAAAATCGAGAAAATCACGCCAAAGATAAACACGATAATTGGTTTTGCTGTTTTAATAATTGCCGGTGCCAGAGCAATGGATGGCGCCAAAATGAGAGCCGTGAAATAGCAGGCGTCGTGGCCAACATAAAGCAAGTGGTCAATTATCATGGTTAGCCAAAACTTTGGGCTGGTATGATTTTTGCGCCACACATGTAGCCAGCGCTGGCGCCATTTTTTCACCGCCACCACGGCCACAATGTCGCCGATGCCCTTACCAATAAACAGATAGAAAAGCATGGTTTCTGGCGAAACGCCGGCGCCAAATTTGGTCGAGAGCGTGTGTGCGAACGCACCCACAGTCACTTGTACAAGCACAAATCCGGCGGTTTTAATGAGGTTGCCTTTGCTGCGCCTTTTGGATGACAAAATGATGAGTAGTGGGGCAGACAGCACGACCAAAAACGCCGCAAGCTGCGCACCGCCAATGTGTTCACCTAGGATGAAACGGCCAAAAATCAAATAGAAAAGCGGCGAGAATTGCTCGAGCAAAGTTACGTTGGTCGTATCGTCTTTACTAAGCGCCAAATAATACGGAATGGTGGCAAGCGAAGCGATGAGACCGGACACTACGAGTAGAACCGCGACCAAAACTGGCGTAGCCTGCACTTCAAACAGCAAGAAAATTAGAAGCGCCGTCAAAAGATAGGCACCGCCAAAGAAAACCTTTTGCGCCTGCGCATGGCGGCCTTTAAAAATCGTATCCGTAATAAAGTTATCAATAAAGCCATAAAGCGCCGAAAGTACCGTAGCGACACAGGTGAGAATTAGCCAAATCATACGCCAATCACCCCCTCATAAATAATAAACCCGTAATAAATTGCAAAGGTTAGAAGCATCATGAACCCTTCCACGCGCGAAATTTTGCGATCAAATCTTGTGACGATAAATAATAGCGCCGCCGAACCAATCAGCATCGCAAGATCAATCACCTGGAAACTGCCCGGCGTAACCGCGCCAAAAAGAAGCACCGGAAAACTCAGTACGACACAAATATTAAAAATGTTGCTGCCGATGATATTGCCAACGATGAGGTCAGTTTCTTTGCGTTTTGCCGCCGTGATGGTCGTGATGAGCTCCGGTAAAGAGGTTCCGAGCGCCACCACGGTGAGCGAAATCAAGCGCTCCGAAATGCCGATTTTAGTTGCAAAGCCGGTCGCGCCGTTTACCACTAACTGGCTACCGCCGATAATCGCCACAAGCCCAAGAATGGTCAAAACGAAAGATTTGCCAAGTTTATATTGCGGTTTTTCAGGCTTTTTAGATTTTGCGTCGCGGTTTTGCCGGACCATCGCGATTAAATAATAGAGGAACACGGCGAAAAACAAGAAACAAACCAGTGCATCCGCACGCGTGATTTGATTTAAGATCGCATTACTAAGCGTGGTGTCGAGGAACAGTACGATGAGAGCCGTCGAAATCAAAAGTAGAATTGGGATTTCCTTTACCACCGTATTCTTTTTAACCACAATCGGGCAAATCACGGCACCAATCCCAAGCAACAGCAGAATGTTCATAATGTTGCTACCAACCACGTTGCCAATCAACATGTCGGTGCTGCCAGAAGCAAGGGAACTGATCGAAATGGCAAGCTCTGGCGCGCTAGTGCCAAAGGCGATAATGGTGAGGCCAATCAACATCTTGGACACCTTGAAATTAGCCGCAATCGACGACGCGCCCGAAATCAAAATATCCGCCCCTTTAATAAGGAGGATAAACCCCGCTACAAGCATCAGAATTTGCAGAACAATGTCCATTTTCGTGTTTGTTTTTAGCTTTTACTCTTTAACTGTATCACACTTATGCTAATCTGTAAAGAGTATGCTTTTTGTATATTGACTTTTTAACGATTTTGTGCTATAATAATAGAATTGGTTTCTGTTTCACAAAATCTAATAGGAAGGGGGCAAAACCTATGAAACAGGAAAGTACTTTGCTAATGAGAAAGTACTATATGAAGTTATTTTTTGGCGGCAAAGGGCCGAAAGAAATAGCGAAAGTTTTTAGATTGTCGGTAACGACGGTCTACCATGAGTTAGACGCGATAGCCAAGGAGTATACCAGGACTACCGGAATACCGTGCTGCCGCGAGGACCTGCTCGAATCGCCGAATCATTCCGGCGAGCGTCTAAGCTTTAAGGGGCGCCTCAGTAGCAGTATTAATTTAACTACTAATGAGGAAGAAATCGAAGCTGCGGCGGAGGAAGTTAAACGGCTAATCGGTGAGACGGCAGATTCTCTCGCCGAAAAAAGAAAATTGATTTCGACCATGCTAGTCGAAGAAGGGGGCATAAGATGAAAAAACAAAGTCCGAAGTCTGTTAATGCTGCGATCAAGAAGGCCCAGAAAACTACAAAAGAGGTAGTAGAGGACTACGGTTTCGCAAGTAAAGAAGACCTGACGAACTATATCGAGAAGGTTTTCAACAAGAAAGAAGCCGATAAGCTCCTTGGTCTCCTGGAAGACAACGATGCTCGTGCGAGCAATGAGAGAAAGAAGGAGGCAGAGCCAAAGGAGGTCCCGACGGAGCCGGAAGAGCCAGCGGATGAGCCCGAAGAAGAGTCTGCGGAGGAAACTGCCGCAAAGCTTTCGAAAGAACTCGTCGATATGGAAATCCAGCATAAGGAAACCCAGAGGCGAGGAATAGCTCTCAACAGGGAGGCTAAGAAGATCGAAGATAGGATAAGATCTCTTACCCAGAAAGTTGAGGAGCTTAAGGAAGCTGCGCTAGCAAAGCAGCATGAAGCTCTTGAATGCGTCTTCGAGATGGCAAAGATTTCCAGAGAGCACAATGAAAAGCAAAAAGTGCTCGAGAAGATTAAAAGCCAAATTGAAGAAGCAAAGATGGTATACGTCTTCGTTAATGCAGACGGTACCATTGAGGCGTTCCAGAACAACAAAGATATTCCTTTGGAATTCGGGGACTGGGAACGGGCATCATACGACATGTTTATCTCGCACAAGTACAACAAACTTAGTGGAGAACAACTGAATATGCTTGCCAAGCTGCTTCATGTCAAGAAGGAACTCGTTGGCTACGGCGTGGACTTTTCCTTTGACCAGCCGTTCCTCGAACTGGCACAGTATATTTGATACTTCTCATTAGAAAGGGGGTGATAAATGCCGCTGACGTTTTAGCGGTATTTTTCTTGCCCAAAAACCAAAAACTATGATATAATAAGACCACATGCGAATGTAGCTCAGTTGTTTAGAGCGCTTCCTTGCCAAGGAAGAGGTCGAGAGTTAGAGTCTCTTCATTCGCACCACGTTTTAAGGCTCCAAGAAGCCTTATTTTGTTGGCTAACTCTTAGGTCAAGCCAACGAGAGTTAGAGGCGCTTCTAACGCACCATTTTTGTATGGCTCCAGGAGCCTATTTTTTGTTTCCCAAAGTTGAACTTGTGCTAAAAATAGCGTATAATTATTAACATAAATAAGGAGAAAACAAAATGCCAGTATGGGCAATTATCCTGATTATAGTGGGCGCATTATTATTAATCGCCATCATTATCGCAGGTATGTACAACGCATTAGTAAGATTAAACACTCGTGTAGACGAAGCGTGGTCTGATATCACCGTGCAACTCAAGCGTCGTGCGGATATGATTCCACAACTCGTCAGCACCATCAAAGGCTATACCAAACACGAAACCGAAGCTATCAAACAAGTTTCCGAAGCTCGTGCCAAAATGATGGGCGCCAGAAGCGTCGCCAGCACTGCCGAAGCAGATCGCTCTATGCTTGGTGCACTTTCTCGCATCATGGCAATTTCTGAATCTTACCCAGATCTCAAAGCCGATAAAAACTTCCAACAGCTTCAAAATGCTATCGAAGACACCGAAAACAAAGTTCAAGCTTCTCGCCGCTTCTACAACGCTGGCGTCAAAGATCTTAACACTAGAATCGATGTTTTTCCATACAACGTTTTGTTCCACAAATTCAAAAAACGTGAATTCTATAACGTAGACGATAAAGAATACGATCGCATCGAAAAAGCTCCAAACATTGAGTTCTAAGGAGCAAAATGTACAAGCAAATCGCCGCAAACAAACGAAAAACCATCTATCTCATGATAGGATTTGTAGTTTTTATCGCGGCGATTTCTTGCATCTTTGCCTGGTATTTTAACGATTGGACCATTACGCTTTGGACGCTCCTAATCTCGGCCGGCTACGCGCTTTTGCAGTACTTTCTTTCAAGTTCTCTAGCCACCGCCATGGCGGGCGCTAAAGAAATTCAAAAAAAGGATTGCCCGCGTCTTTATAATGCCGTCGAAAATTTGAGCATTACTACTGGCTTGCCGATGCCAAAGGTTTACATCGTAAACGATCCAGCACCAAACGCTTTTGCTACTGGCCGTAATCCAAAAACCGCCATCGTGGCGGCCACTACCGGCCTTATCGATATTATGGATGACAACGAACTCACCGCTGTGATGGCGCACGAAATGTCGCACGTCAAAAACTACGACATTCGCGTTTCTACCATCGTGTTTGGTTTGGTTTGCGTGGTTGGTATGCTTGCCGATATCTCATCACGTTTTCTCTTTTATGGTAGCCGCCGTCGCAACGAAGAGCGCAGCCCCGTGGGTGCCATTCTGATGATTGCCACAGCGATTCTCGCGCCAATTTTTGCCGCCATCGCGCAAATGGCCGTCTCGCGCCAGCGCGAATACTTAGCCGACGCTTCCGCTGTTAACATCACGCGCTACCCAGAGGGTATGATTAATGCGCTCAAAAAATTGCAGTCGCAAAGCCAGCCAATGAAGAGCCAAAACTCTGCCATGGCCCAAATGTATATCAACAATCCTTTGCGCAAAGGGTTCCTTAGCAATCTCTTTAGCACGCACCCGCCAATTGAAAAACGCATCGAAAGGCTAGAGCATGGCAAATTCTCGTTCTAGAAAAGCTGCCAAAATCAAAAAAGCCGCGAAACCAGCCGCGAAACCAGCCGTGAAACCAGCTGCGAAGCAACAAAAGACAACGAACCGTCTAAAAGGATTTTTTGCAAAAAAGAAAGAAAGCCGCAAAGGTCGCGTGCGTCTGCACAAGTCCTTCCGTCGTTCTTATCGCGAAGATTATCAACGCGAGCTTGAAGTGCCTGGTCTACTCGCGCACGCCATCGCAACCCTCAAAACCATTTTCAAAAACTGGAAGATATTTTTGGGGCTCATTGTTATCATCTTCATTTTGAACATTGTGCTCGTGGGTTTGATGAACGAAGCCACCTACCGCCAATTCCAAGAAATTCTCGATCAAACTAACGTCGAGCTAGCTGGCGGCAAAATTAGTAACGTCTTAAAAGCCACTTTGATGTTTATTTCTACCGTTACGACTGGTGGCCTATCTGGTGATTCCAGTGAATCAGCCACCGTATTTGCAATTTTGATTTTCCTTATGACCTGGCTTTGCACGATTTATGTTTTACGTCATCGCCTAGCTGGTCACGACATCAAGTTGCGTGACGCGCTTTATAATTCAACTTCGCCACTCATCTCGACATTGCTCGTGTTCTTGATTATTCTTCTGCAATGTATTCCTCTTTTCATTTTGCTAGTCGTTTATGCCACGGCTGTCGCCACCGACTTTCTTGCTACGCCGTTTTATGCGCTGGTTTTCTTTATCTTTGCCGCCGCCATGATTCTGCTTTCGGGATATCTGCTCTCAAGCTCAATCATCGCCCTAGTCGCCGTGAGTGCGCCAGGGCTTTATCCATTGCAGGCTGTTAACACCGCCTCCGACCTCATGGCTGGCCGCCGCGTGCGCTTTATTATTCGTCTGATTTTCTTGTTCTTCTCGTTGCTTTTCATTTGGCTTGTTGTTGTGATTCCGCTAATTTTGCTAGACTTTTGGCTCAAAGCCAGTTTCGAAGCGCTTGCCGGCTTCCCGTTCATTCCGATAGTTCTACTCGTTATGACATGCTTTACTATGATCTATATTACCACCTACCTTTATCTTTATTACCGCTGGATGTTAAACTATGACGAAGACTGAAGCCGAAGAGAGAATCATTAAACTCCGCGAAATCATTAACGATTATCGCTATCATTATCATGTTCTAGACGAATCGATTATGTCTGAAGCGGCGGCCGATTCGCTAAAGCACGAGCTTTCAAAACTTGAAGAAGAATTTCCAGAACTCATCACGCCGGATTCGCCAACCCAACGCGTAGCCGGCAAACCGCTCGATAAGTTCAAAAAAGTTACGCACGAAAAACGCATGATTAGTCTTGCCGATGTGTTTTCGGAAGAAGAAGTGCGCGACTGGATTTCGCGCAATGAAAAACTAATTCCGGGCGGCAAAATTAAAGAATATTTTACCGACATCAAAATGGACGGGCTGGCCTGCTCGCTGCATTATAAAGATGGTTTGTTTGTGCAAGCTGTCACGCGCGGCGATGGTTTGGTGGGCGAAGACGTCACCATGAACGTACGCACGATTGAAAATATTCCAATGCGGATTGACGAACCAGGCGAAGTAGAAGTGCGTGGCGAAATCATCATTTTCAAAAAAGATTTTGACGCACTGCAAGCTCACCAACGTGAAATCGGTGAAAAGGAATTTGCTAACCCACGTAATCTTGCCGCTGGCTCCATCCGTCAGCTTGATCCAAAAGTAGCAGCTTCGCGCCCGCTTAAATTTATGGCCTACGATTTGGTCAAACCAAACTTACCAACTCACCGCGCAGCCTACGAAAAACTGCGCGCCATGAAATTCCGCACTTCAAACGAAGATTTGGTGTGGGCAGGAAGTCAAACCAAAGAACTTTTTGAATATATCAAAAAACTCGACGATTATCGCAAGACTTTGCCGTTTAACACGGACGGCATGGTGATTAAAATCAATGACCGCGCCACTTACGATGCACTCGGCATTGTCGGCAAAACACCACGCGCTGCCGTCGCATTTAAATTCCCAGCCGAAGAGTCGACCACCAAAGTGCGTGACATCGTGATTACGATTGGCCGCACTGGCGCCGCCACGCCAGTCGCAATATTAGACCCGGTGGTGGTGGCTGGCTCAACCGTGCAACACGCAACGCTTCACAACGCCGACGAAATCGCCCGCCTAGACATCCGCATTGGCGATACCGTAATTATTTACAAAGCCGGCGACATCATTCCGCAGGTTAAAGAAGTTTTGACCACGCTTCGCCCGGCCGACTCCAAGCCATTTAATTACGAAGAAGCTCTGAAAGCCCAGTATCCAGAGCTCGAATTTGAGCGCCCTGCTGGCGAAGTGGTTTACCGCGTGAAAGGCGAAAATTCTGATTTGATTTTGAAACGCTCAATCGAATATTACGCTTCAAAACCGGCTTTAAACATTGAAGGCCTCGGCGAGAAAAACGTTATTGCGCTCGTAGATTCTGGTCTCGTAAAATCAATCGCCGATCTTTATCGTTTAACGCCAGCCAAAATCGCTTCGCTCGAACGCTTTGCCGATTTGTCTGCTAATAACCTAGTTGCTGCCATCGAAAAAAGTAAATCCCCACTGCTTAATAAATTCATCACCGCGCTTGGCATTCGCCACGTGGGTGCCTTAACTGCCACCGTGCTCGCGCGCTCGTTTGGCTCGCTCGAAAAACTTAAGAACGCAACCTACGACGAGTTAGTCGCAATTCCAGACATTGGCACCGTGATGGCTGAATCAATTCTCGCTTGGTTTGCCGACGAAGACAACTTGAGGCTTCTCGACGAATTAAAGTCACTCGGCCTCGAGCCAGTTTTCGAAGACCAATCCAAATTGCCACTTGCCGGCAAAAGCTACATCGTAACCGGCACCCTAAATAGTATGGGCCGCGAAGAAGCCGAAGACAAACTCCGCGCACTTGGCGCCACCGTCACCAGCTCCGTCACCAAAACCACCACCGCTCTCATCACCGGCGAAAAGCCGGGCGCTGGCAAAACCACCAAAGCCGCCGCGCTCGGTATCCCAACCATCAGCGAAGCCGAATTCTTAGACCTCATCAAATAAATCCACGCCGCTTATGCTTGGTGTTTGCGCACGGTCGTGCCATAATTAAAGTGCAGACTGTGTCTCGTCTTTGGACCTTAAGAAGGAGGGATGCGTATGAAAAAAGATCTTATCATCGTTAAAGGTCCGAGCCTTAATGCGCTAAGAAAATCTCTTGACGAGTATTTCGAAGGGAGAGAACAAGAGGTGTCTTTTTTGATATTTGACACCCAGCTACCAAAAAAGGATGTTGACTATCGTGCTGTACAGTACGTTGGGTACATCACTGGTCTGGTGAACTGCCACAGAAAAGAAGAGGGTAAGTCTGCGTTCGTTAATGTTTTCGGAAGGTTCCGCCCGGAATATGGGCACTGCTGGTTTGACGTGCAAATTAATGGGTACAATACCAGAAATCCGAGAGACGGCAAAGCACATGTTATCTTGCTGAGTCGAAGGATTTCAAATCCCGAAAACAAAAAGAAGGGGAAACCCCGCCCCAGAGAAAACCGAGAAAAAAGTCGGTAAGTAACTTTAAAATACGTCGAGCGTTCGCTCGGCGTATTTTCATGCCTTGATTTTTGGCAGACTCCAATGGAAGCGGGCGGCGAGAATGCGGAGCTCAAAAACTACCGCGGCGCCAAGCGCCATGGCAATAGTTTCGCCGCATTGCCAGCAGAGCGCCGTCGTGAGTGCCCCCACAATCGATGCGCAAGCGTAAAAATGTTTTACAAAGATATAAGGCTTTTCGTTCACAAAAAGGTCACGTAGCACGCCGCCGCCTACGCCAGTTAGCATTCCCACAAAAACGGCAAGAAAAATGCTGCCAGAAGCCATGCCGGCACGCACGCCAATCACGGTGAAAACGGCGAGCCCGATTGTATCCATAATAAAGAGGTATTTTTCGGCCTTAGCCGTATATTTGCGGACTACTGGGAAGAACATCAGTGTCGCTACTGCCGCCGCGAGCAGGGCATAAAAAGGATTGCGAAAAGCCATCGGCGGAATCACGCCGAGCAGCACGTCGCGAATGATGCCACCGCCAAGCGCAGTGGTAAAACCAAGCATCACCACACCAAAAATGTCCAACTTTTTGCGTACCCCAGTTAACGCCCCCGACACTGCAAACGCAATCGTCCCGATCACCTCCAAAATCAGCACAAATGTCATATCTGTAAGATACCACAAAAATTGGCAGAGCCCAAGAATTGACATTAGTATTAATTCTGCTATAATAGAGATACGCGACTATGGTCGCAATTTTATTTTCAGGAGGTGACATACATTTTGAGGGTATTTGTTGTCTGCAAGGAAATATGTGCTACTACTTGCAGTAGGGTTAGTCATAATCCAGCCGGCCAGAAATGGCAAAAAAAGAAGATGTGAGCTGATGCTACAAAAAGTATAGTATCGAAGCCACGCTAAGAAATGAGGAGGTTTTATTTATGATTAAGGTTGCTTTAGCCTGCGAGCCGGGCGGTGGAATTGAAATGTGCAGAAAAGCCAATGCATTGGGAATTGAAGTTGGAAAAGTCTCCAGCATCAAAAAGCACATTAATGGCAGTATCCAGGTATGGGATTCCAAATATGATGGAACCAGAGAAGACCTGGAGAAACATGGAACCTTCACAAGAATATGGGCTGCTAGTGGTAGCAAAAACAACAATAAGAAAGAATCGTCGCAGCATAGCAATAGTAGCAGGCTTTGCCAGCTCGAGGTTTTTACTTTAGCCCCCTGATTAGAATCGCCCCCGCTTTCGTAGCGGGGGTATTTTCGTCCTTTCGGCCAGGCTAGATTGACTTTCTAAAAAATTTATGCTATAATAATAAGAGCGACCCAGAGTCGCAAATTTTATTGGAGGTGGCACATGGATATTTATGTAAGAATTCCGGAGAAGGAAAATTTTGACTCCGTTAGACGAATAGCCTGTTTTAATGAGGTGAAAATCGCGGAGTCGCTGTGTATCGGTCGGATAGTTACTAGCCGAGGCAAAGAAAGTGCCCAGCTGGTAGAGGCACTAAATGCCGACACACTCGCATTTGACCAGGGAACCGGAAATATCTACTGGAAAGGCGACAAGGTTTTCAGGAGCCCGATTGGAACATTCGAGAAGGCAACCCTTCTGCCCAGGTCTAATGAGAGCGTGAAGGATATCATAGTGATAACCTTCAACCCAAATGCTTAGAATTCATGCCCCCGCTTTCGTAGCGGGGGCGTTTTTTTGTGTTGATCCTTGTAAAATAAGGATAAATATTATACTATTAAGGAGTAGAGGATAGAGTTTTAAAACAAATAACAAACATTAAAAATAAATTTTGAGGCAAGTGTGTCATACACCTGGTTTTGGCGCCATGTCGCCAAAAGAGTTTTTGTTTTAAGCGTGCTTTTTGCCGCGACGCTAATTCCTTTTAACGGGGAAATTTTTGCTGTCGACGCCACACTAGAAATCGACCTCGGCGCCGGCGACCTAGAAGTAGTTTCGATACCTGGCATCTTTAATTCGAGCTCGAAATCTGTCTCGATTGATACCAACAACTACACTGGCTACACGATGAGCTTTTCTGCCACAAGCACGAGCCTCATTAATACCATCGATAATACTACCATAATTCCAACTATCACGCTGCCGCTCGGGAGAGACAGCATTTCGGCTTCCGAGTTTTCTGGTACCGGATACGGCTACAGCTTAAACGGCGCTGACTTTAAACCGGTCGTAAATGGCGCGGTAAAAACTGGCAGCCAGGGCACCGATAGCTTTGATCTTACGATTGGCGTACTTACCGAGCCGGGTTTGTTAGCTGGCGACTATGAGCAGACCCTTACTATTTCCGCAATCGCCAACGCGCCAACCGTTTCGATTATTTATGATAAAAACACTACCGACACTGTTTCGAATTTGCCGGCCGAAGACGAGTATACTCTAAGCGGCAACACGGTAACGATTTCGAGCAAGACGCCAGCGCGGAGTGGCTACGACTTTGCAGGCTGGGAAGACGCCACTACGCACGACGTTTATGCCCCGTCTGATACTTTCGAGGTAAATCCCACTACTGCAAACTCCAAGACTCTCGTTGCTGTCTGGGAGTTGCAGTGTGCAGGTATCTGTTATGATGGCAACGGCGATGATGGTGTTGGCTCGATGACGGTCCAAACCGTCGCGGCAGGTACCACCGCTACGCTTAAGGCACCAAACTTTAGAAAACCTGGCTACGGCTTTGTCGGCTGGAATACCAAGGCTGATGGCACGGGTGAATTGTACGGTCCAAACGAAACCATCCCGGTGACGCTTCCGGTCAAACTTTGGCTTTATGCTACATGGCTGGCGCCAGAGCAAGGCGTTACCATGCAGAGCTTCAATAAAGAGGTGGAGCCGTATAATTCATACGGAAAAGGCACGGTGATTGCGTTGCTCGACGAGCGCGACGGCAACGTCTACACAGTCGCCAAGCTCGCCGATGATAATTGGTGGATGACCGAAAATCTCCGCCTCGATCCTTCGGATGCCGGCACTACGATTACTACCCTAAACTCCAATAACCCGCAGGCATCCTTTGTTGAGGAGCTCGAAACAGTCTACAAAGGCCAAGACGTTAGCCCGTGGAAGACCTGCGCCGTCAGCGACGCCAGCTGTTATAACCAGATTTCTTATAGCGCAGACTTGATTAACCTAGACAGCCCAACTGGCCCGGGCGGCGTGCGAATTAATGGTGCCGGATATTCATATGGCGTGCTCTATAACTGGTATACCGCAAATGGTGGTGGCAGTGGCGATATTTGTCCGGCCGGCTGGCATCTTCCGTCTGGCGGCAATGGCGAGTTTCGCAATCTAGATTTGGCTATGGGCGGCAACGGCGAATCGCGTGGTGGTGCAAACGTCTCCCTGCCATGGCGCAAAGCGCCGTACAATTTTGCCTATGGTGGGTATCTAGATGGTAATGGTACTTGGAGTGTTGGCCAAAACGGCAACTATTGGTCTAGTACTTCCGGCTATCGTCTAGTGTTTTATAACGACAACCTGCGTCCTGGCACAGATTCGTGGTACAAAGGTCGCGGCCACAGTGTGCGCTGTATCGCGAATTCGTCTGCTACCTACACTTTGGATTACAACGCCAACCAGGGCGCCAACGCTCCGGCGTCTCAGTCTGGTAGCAGCGTCGTTGGCTGGTATTCCTTTACACTAAGCAGCGCCTCCCCAACTCGCAGTGGCTATGATTTTCTCGGTTGGGCAACCGATCCGTCTGCGACCACCGCTGAATACTTGCCGGGCGATGAAATTATTATTCGCGCAAACACTACGCTTTATGCAGTTTGGAAAAAAATCTGTGTAGGTATTTGCTATGACGGTAATTCGGATGACGGCACGGGAACCATGCCAGACCAATCCGCAAACGCCAATGCAGAAATTAGGCTCCTCGCGCCAAACTTTAGTAAGCCAGGCTTCGGTTTTGCTGGCTGGAACACGGCGGCAGATGGGTCTGGCACAATGTACGGCCCGAACGAAGTGATTAGAATGCCGGCCACAAGTGGGCTGTGGCTCTATGCTACCTGGGTAGAATCAGCCGGCGACCTCCAGAGTTTTGACTGTAGCTCGCTAGCAAGCGGCGCCGTTACTGCTCTCACCGATGTTCGTGACAGCCAAACCTACGCGGTGGCCAAGCTCGCCGATGACAAATGCTGGATGATTGAAAATCTTCGTCTTAATCCGCAAGATGCGAATACGACGATCGACACCACCAACACCAATAATCCATCTGAAGGCTTTGTTTCGAACATTGCAAATAATTTTAAAGGAAATACGTCCGCGACAACTTGGGCCACCTGCAACTATGCGTCTGCAAGCTGCTTTAACCAAGTTTCCTTTAGTGCGGCGAATATTAATCGCAGCAATACCGCGAGTCCAACTACTAACAATCAAACCACGTCTTGGTATGCGTACGGTGTACTTTACAACTGGTACACAGCTACCGCTGGATATGGCACATACAATATGGGCAGCGGCACTACGGCTGGTGATATTTGCCCGGCTGGTTGGCATTTGCCACACGGTAAAACAGGAAATGATTTCGAAGTGTTGCAAACCGCCCTTGAAGACGCGGGCGCGGCCGGCTCATGGAAAAAATATCCGAACAACTTTGTTCTTACCGGCTATTACTACGGCTCAAACACAACGAATCGCAACGTCTTCGGCTATTACTGGACAGCAACGGCGTTTAACCCTGGATATAATTCTTCTCACAACATCAATATTTACGGTAGTGACGAGTATGCCGTCTATAACAACGCGAATAGGTCGAACGGGTTTGCCATCCGCTGCATCGCTAATTAAAAAAAGACATAAAAATAGGGGCGTTTCAAACTAAGAAACGCCCCGTTGTTATTGCCGTTCTCTCTGTCTTCCATTTCCTGGATTTATCGGGCGTTCATTTTGTAACGTTGGCCGGCTGCACAGGCAGCTTCTTCCTCCAGAATGGATTAGATAACGGCAAATATATAATGTTTCCCTGCACTAAGCGGGGTGCGGGTGTATAAAAACGATCTTTTTGATCATATCCTCCCTCCTTTCTTTTGTATTTCCTATCGTGTTAGATAGGATGGGGGTGGAGCATTACGATCTTCAAGTCGTTTTACCTCCTTTTTTTACTCGTCGCCTTTTTTACCGGTGGCACAGCATTACAAATGCGGCCAATCCCAAAAAGGTCAACTACCTATTATTATAGCACACTTCGTTAAAAAAGTCAATACTTTTATGGTTATTCTTTAGATAACAGATACATTGACCAATAAAACCATACATTATATAATATGAAACGGAGCAGTTTTTTGTTGCTACTTAACAATTTGGAGGTGCGAAAATGAAAGGTAATGTTGATTTTAAAATTCGTGAATACGTTAGACGCACGATGCTGGCGATGGAAGATCTCCCGACGAGACATTGTGGAATGATTGGGCTGAACCTAAAAAAGATTTGCGAAGAATTAGCAAAGGTCGACCTGTATCTCTCGGATAAACTTATGTATGACATCTACAGGGAAATGGGTCGAACAATCTGGGGTACGGACCAAACAGACCTGCGGGCTAAGATTCGCCACGCATTTATCGCCGAAGTTGCCGATGAGGCACGGAGCCCAGATATGGGTTGGCTGAGTGACCTTTTCTTAAAAAAGGATAAAGAAGAGCTTGAATATTGGGTTGATATAATGCAAAAAAAATTCAGCCAAAATGGCTGCACGAAAGAACTTGCTCGAAGTACGCTGCGGCAGCTTAAGCTCAAGCCCCCGTATCGTAGAGAGACGCTTCTGAGAGAAATCTATGCTGATGCGATCTGGGAGATTAAAGGCCGCTTTACTTTCGAAGAAATGCTTAAACGGTTAAGGGAGCGAGGACTCTATAACGTAGGCTATGCGCTTTCTTTATTTATCGAAATTTTGGATGATGGTTACACAAAAGCAAGCATGAAACACCGGTATGTGTTAGACTGTTGCATACAGGATGAATGCAAATTTTATTTCCGGAGGGCCACAAGTGATTACGATCGAGGTGCCCTAGGCAAAAAACGCTCCAAATAGTACCTTAAAGCCCAGGCTAGCCTGGGCTTTTTGTTGTCTATTTACTTAATAACCAACTGAATAGCTCACTATACCGTAAGGCCTTACTTAGTGTGGTATGGCTTTGACCACTGTAAGTTTCTTTTTGGGCGGAACCGCCACTGTTATTAATCTGGTTAACGAAGTTTTTCATGCAAGGGCCATAAGTTTGCCCTTCGACGCCAACCGTGCCAGAGATTGCGAGGATTGGGGTGTTTACGAAATTTGCCGCTTTGGCGTTGCCTTGGCAACCACTAATCGGTATAGCGGCCGCGAAGAATCCTGGATAGGCGTTAACGGTCTGCCAGGTGCCAATACCGCCAAGGCTAAAACCCCAAATATAGATGCGGTCTGGATCGGATTCGTATTCTTTTGCAACGCTGTCGACAATACTTTTAACCGTGCTTGTCGGCCACGCTTTAGCCGAGTTTCCAACTGGAGCAATCGAGATGAATGGCGGCGTTGACCCACCATATTCTCGCATGTATTTCACTTGAGGGAGGTTATTCACTGCATTCGCATTGCCAACTTCGCCAGTGCCATGTAAGAAAATCACCAGCGGCATGTCTTCGGTTGCGCCACTTGGCACGTTTAGCCAGTAGTCAATTGGTTCTGCGTCTATTAAAGTGTGTTTTGCGGCGTACTGTACTTTTGGTTTTTGGTTTTCGCTTTGCTGGTTTTGGTTTTGATTCTGGTTCTGGTTTTGATTCTGGTTCTGATTTTGATTCTGGTTCTGGTTCTGGTTCTGGTTTCCAGTATCTTGCTGCGTGGATTCCTTTGGCAAATCCGGCAAATTAGACTCGCTCCCTAGATTTGGTATCAGCCAGCCAAGGAGGCCATAAATCAAAAGATAGGCAGCTAGCCCAATTACGATTTCAAAAAGACGCCGCTTTGCCTTGGTGGTTTGCGCCTCGTTGCCTTGCGCGGTCGTATATTGAATCCCCATTATTATAATTCCGATCACCGCCAAAATGCCGACGAGGCCCGTCATTATATCGAGAGCAATCTTTAAAATCTGGAGAATCCCGCCACCCGCCTTGCCGGTGTCTTCACAAGAGACGATCAGAGTATCAACGCCACCGCACGATGCGGCATAAGAATTTGCCACGCAAAAAACTCCGCAGAGAATCACACTAACAGCTAGAATGGGAAGGATGATCTTTTTCATTTCTTTTATTTTACTACGAATTGCGCATAAGGTAAAATTTTATAAAACGGAGATTGACGCGTGCTTCGCACGCTACAGATCACCGGCGTTTCTCAAAAACAAAAATAAGCCTTACGGCTTCTTTTTTTCTTTGGTGATCTCGAGGAGAGTAGCTTCGCTTCTCCCCCCTCATCACCAAATAAAAAAATTAAGTCCTAACGGACTTACTTTTTTTCTTTGGTGATCTCGAGGAGAGTCGAACTCCTATTGACGGGATGAAAACCCGTTGTACTAACCGTTATACTACGAGACCGCAGCTAACAAGGTATATTATATTAGATTTACCTAAAATTTGCAAGAGTATTTGTAGTTGACGTGGTAATTTGTTTTGCCGTATGGTGCATCCGGGACAATGCGTACCGACGTATTGTTGATGTCGCAATAGCGCCCGAGCTCGTCGGCTTCGGCAGCGTGCTTGCCGCCGTCATAGAACAAGAGTTGGCGAAGGGGCACCTCCGAAAAGCCGTTCTCGCTGTATTTTTCTAGCAAACTTTCGCGCTCATTCGCTGGCACCGAGCCGGTAAACTTGCCATAATAATATTCTTCATAATATTCGCGCGTCAGGGATTCGATGCGGCCCTTAATGCGGCGCTCTGGCGAATTTAGTAGAACTGCGAATATAGCGATAGATACTGCGAGCACGCAAATAATGATGATTACAATCGAAGCTTTGCGCGAAAAGCGCATTAATTTGTTGAGGCGTTTAACGCTCGGTCTGGTCATAACTTCATCTTACCATAACATCTAACTTATGGTAAGATATAACTATGAGCAAACTTTTTAAACGTACAAAAATTCTAGCAACTATCGGCCCAGCTGTCGATTCCGCCGAAAAAATTGAAGAAATTATTATGGCTGGTGTTAACGCCTGCCGCCTCAACTGTTCACATGGCTCCAATGAAGAACGTGCTCGCCACATTGGCTGGATCCGCGCTGCTGCCGCCAAAAAAGGCCGCTCCGTGGCCATTCTACAAGATTTGCAAGGCCCAAAGATTCGCCTAGGTGCTCTTAAAGATAACCATCTCGACCTCAAAAAAGGCGACGAGCTAGTCTTAGACTTCGCAATCGAAGAGCACGACGGCTCGCTTAATGTGCCAGTGCAATATAATCTTGCTGACAAAGTCAAACCAGGCGAACCACTCTTTATGTTTGATGGCAAAATCAAAAGCCACGTCACAGAAATTGTTTCAAGCACTGCAATCAAAGTCGAAATCGAAAACGACGGCTTTATTATGTCCAAAAAAGGCCTAAACCTTCCAGACACCGATTTTGGTGGCGACATTCTCACCGAAAAAGACCTCAGCGATATTGAATTTGGCGCCACTGTGGATTTTGATTACGTCGCACTTTCATTTGTGCAATCTGCTCACGACATCGAGAAACTTCGTCAAATCTTGCTTTCGCACGGCTCAACCGCCAAAGTAATTGCTAAAATTGAAACCAAAAAAGCTATCGAAACCGACGAAGCGTTGGAGGCTATCGTTAAAGCCGCTGACGGTATTATGGTGGCACGTGGCGATATGGCTGTAGAAGCCGGCGCCGAAGTTGTGCCAATCGTTCAACGCAAACTTATCGCGCTTTGCCGCGCCAATTCTAAGCTATGTATCGTGGCAACTCAAATGCTCAGCTCAATGGTGGATAACCCAGAGCCAACTCGTGCCGAAGTTTCCGACGTGGCTACGGCCGTGATTCAGGGCGCCGATGTCGTGATGCTTTCCGACGAAACCGCCAACGGTAAATATCCGCTCGAAACCGTGCAAGAAATGAAAAAGGTAATTTTGTATGCGCAAAACCATTCTCGCGTGGCTACTATTTCACAATCACCAGAAGGCGACTTTGAGGTTTATAATGCAATTTCGCACGCCGCCGCGCGTCTTGCCGAAACCATCAATGCCGACGTGATCGTTTGCCAAACTAAATCTGGCACCACCTCACGCTCAATCGCCGCACAGCGTCCAAACGTGCCAATCATTTCCGTTACCGATAACGCACGCGTAGCCAACCAACTTGCCATGATTTATGCTAACACCGCATTTGTGCGCGACTATTCCGATCATTACGGCTACGACCTAGCCAAAGAACTCAAAGAAAGTGGTTATGTCCACACCAAAGAGGGCAAAAAAGATTTGCTCGCAGTGATTGTTTCGGGTGGCAAAGATAAAATCGGCGGCACCGACACTATCCAGGTCCGCTACATTTAAGGAGGCTCATGAAACTTAAAACAATTCGAGACGTAGATTTTAAAGACAAAACCGTGCTCGTGCGCGTGGATTATAATGTGCCAATAAAAGATGGCGAAGTTGAAAGCGATTTAAGAATTTCAGCCAGCCTACCAACTATTCAGTTTTTGCTCGATGGCGGCGCCAAAAAAGTGGTGCTCATGTCGCATCTCGGCCGCCCAGAAGGGAAGGAAGTGCCAGAGTTTTCTTTGCGCCCTGTGGTGGAGTGCCTGCGCACGCTTTTGCCGGGCCCAGAAATCGGTTTTTTCCCACTTCAAAAAAATGTGCATCTTTCTGACCTTTCAAAATGTCGTGTGGCCTTGCTCGAAAACCTGCGTTTTGACCCGCGTGAAGAAGCAAACGACAGTGAGTTTGCCAAGGAAATCGTGGAATTTACTGGCGCTAAAATTTTTGTGCAAGACGGTTTTGGTGTGGTGCACCGTGCCCACGCCTCCACCGATGCAGTTACTAAGCTTTTGCCCTCCTACGCTGGCCTTTTGCTAGAAAAAGAAGTCGCCGGGCTTTCAAACATTGTAGACAACCCAAAGCGCCCACTCCTCATGATTATTGGTGGTGCCAAAGTCGAAGACAAAGCTCCTTTGATCGAAAAGTTTACTGGCTTTGCCGACCAAATCGCCGTAGGCGGCAAGATTGCTGCCGATGGTTTTAAAGGCGAAAGTGAAAAAATCTACGTGGCAGATGATTTTGATGAAGACGGTAGCGGTGCCAAACTCGACATCGGCCCGATGAGCACTGTCAAAATTGCCGAAATGATCGAAAACGCCGAAACCATAGTTTGGAACGGGTTGCTTGGCAAAGCCGAAGACCCAGCCTTCTCAACCGCCTCCACAATCGTGGCCGAAATGATGGGCGAACGCACCGACAAAACTACCGTGATTTGTGGCGGTGACACCACTGGCTTCGTGGAAGAATTAATGCTAGTTCATCCGGCGCTTAAGTTTTCGCTCGTCTCAACCGGCGGTGGCGCAGCTTTGGAATTCTTATTAGGCAAAGACCTACCTGGTTTGAAGAACCTTATCTAAGCGTTTTAATCACTTCTAAGAAGACAATAACCCATAAAAAAATAACAAATCAGAGCTTTGCTCTAATTTGTTATTTTTTAAAATGTCTTCGTGAAGTGATTAAAACGTTTTAAAGAAGATTATTCACATCATGATATATTTGTGGTATAATATTTAGCATGAAAAAGCCAAAAACCTACCAACAAGTAATTGGTGAAACCATCGAACAAATGCGCCTCGAAAAAGGCTGGACGCAAGGCGAGCTTGCGGCTGCCGTGGGTTCATCGCAGTCTGCAATTCACCGCATCGAAAAAGGCGGCCAAAACATTTCACTCGAAATGATTAAAAAGCTTTCTGAAGCTCTTGGTAACCAAATTCTCTCTATTAACGACTCCGTTTCGCAGAGTTTTCGTATTCGTGGTGGCAAAGAATTATCTGGCGAAATTACCGTAAATACTTCCAAAAACGCTGCCGTGGCTTTGCTTTGTGCCGCGCTTTTAAACTCCGGCAAAACGGTTTTGCATCGCGTAGCGCGCATCGAAGAGGTGTTCCGCATCATTGAAGTTCTTGAATCGATTGGCGTAAAATGCCACTGGCAAAATCGTCATCGCGACCTTGAAATTATATCACCGCGCGAATTAAAACTTGACGAAATGAATATCGAAGCCGCTCGTAAAACCCGCTCGATTATCATGTTCTTAGGGCCCCTTCTTCATCTTTACAAAAAATTTGAAATTCCATACGCTGGCGGCTGCTCGCTTGGCACCCGCACCGTTGAGCCACACCTCAAAGCTTTGGAAAGCTTTGGCCTTAAAGTTGATGCCACCAAAAATAGTGGCTTTTATGAAGTCGAAGTCGACCACAAAATCTTAAGGCGTACCGAAGACCGCCGCATTATTTTAACCGAACGTGGTGACACCGTGACTGAAAACATTTTGATGGCCGCTGCGCTCTGCCCAGGCAAAACCACCATCGTGGGCGCATCGCCAAACTACATGGTGCAAGATGTTTGTTTCTTCCTCGAAAAACTTGGCGTTAAAATCAGCGGTATCGGCACCACGACTCTCGTTGTGCGTGGCCGCCAACGCATTAATGTCGACGTCGACTACTGCATTTCTGAAGATCCAATCGAGGCTATGTCATTTATCGCCGCCGCTTTTGCTACGCATTCTGAAATCACGCTTCTGCGCGCGCCGATCGAATTCCTCGAAGTTGAGCTTGAGGTGCTCAAAAATATGAATGCCAAATTCGAGCTAAGCAGTGAGTATTTGTCTAACAATGGCCGCACGCGTCTGGTGGATTTGACTGTTAAAAAATCCGACCTTGTGGCGCCAATTGACAAGATTCATCCGATGCCATTCCCGGGCCTCAACATCGACAACTTGCCGTTCTTCTCGGTGATTGCCGCCGTGGCCGAAGGCCGCACTTTGATTCACGACTGGGTGTTTGAAAACCGCGCAATTTACACGGCTGAACTTTCGAATTTGAACGCCAAAGTTGAGCTTCTCGACGCTCACCGCATTTATGTGGAAGGCCCAACCAACTGGCACTCAGCTGAGCTCGTCGCGCCGCAGGCTTTGCGTCCGGCTGTCGTGATTTTGATCGCAATGCTCGCCGCTCCTGGCACCTCGATTCTCCGCAACGTCTACCCAATTAACCGTGGTTATCAAGATTTTGCAGCCAGATTAAGACATTTAGGCGCGGATATTTCACCACTCACTGGTATTTAAAAGGCAATTTAGAATTTTTTGGAGAGTAAGACTTGGCCTAGCGGCCCGGAGCGCTCTCCAAAAAATTTCTGAATTGCCTTTTTGAAGCCGGGAGGGGTTTAAATATCATGCCAAATGTTTTAAGATGGTTAGGTGAATATCTTAGAAAAGCTTAATTCTGCTCAAGCAGATGCGGTGCAAACCTTGGAGGGGCCGCTTCTGATTTTGGCGGGCGCTGGCTCTGGCAAAACTAAAACTTTGACTCATCGCATCGCGAATTTAATTGCAAACGGCGTAAATCCAAATAATATTTTGGCCGTGACTTTTACCAACAAAGCCGCGCGCGAAATGCGCGAGCGCCTTTGGAAACTTTTGAACGACACAAATGGTGACGTAGTGCCACGCAGTTTTATGCCGTACATGGGCACCTTCCATGGTATTTGTGTGAAAATTTTGCGCATCGAATCCGAAGCTGCACGGCTTGATAAAAATTTTGTAATTTACGATACGGACGACCAAATTTCGCTCATCAAACACATTATTAAAGATCTAAATATGGCGAGCGACAAATCGCTGAAGCCGAAATCTATTCAGTCGATTATTAGCAAAGCCAAAAACGAAGGCCAAACGCCAGACGATTATGCGGCGGCCGCGTGTTATCCAGACCAAAAGCAAACTGCCAAAATTTTTGCACGTTATGAAACCGAAAAATCTCGTGCGAACGCTCTCGATTTTGACGACTTACTTTTAAAGGCTTTGGAACTTTTCCAGAACAATCCGGACATTCGCAAAAAATGGCAAACCAAATTTGAACACATTTTGATTGACGAGTATCAGGACACTAACATTATTCAATATCAACTCATCAAACTTCTCGTTAACAAAAATCGCAACATTTGCGTGGTGGGCGACGACTGGCAGTCAATTTATTCGTGGCGTGGCGCCGACTTCACCAACATTTTGCATTTCGAACGCGACTTTCCGGGCGCCAAAGTTATCAAGCTTGAACAAAACTATCGTTCCACCGCAAACATTTTGGAGGCATCACAAAAAATCATCACCAAAAACAAAACCCGCACCGACAAAACCTTGTTTACCGACGCCGAAAAGGGCGAGCCAGTAGACGTAGAATCCTTGCGTGACGAAAATGAAGAAGCAAACTTTGTGGCGCGCAAAATTTTTGAGTACCATCGCGAATATCCAAACTTTTCCGACTTTGCCGTGCTTTATCGCACCAACGCGCAGTCGTACACTTTTGAAAAAGCCTTCATCAACATGCGCATCCCGTATAAAATTATTGGCGGCGTGCGTTTTTATGATCGCAAAGAAGTCAAAGACGTGCTTACAATTTTGAAGGTGCTTGTGAACCAACGCGACAAAATTAGTTTGGAGCGTGTGGTGAAAAATGTATTGTCTGGTATCGGTGATGCGTCGCTCGCCAAAATTCTTGCCGCCGTTGACGCAATCGAGGGAACCGAACCGTTGAAAAATCCAGACCTCGCGGATGTATTAACTGCTGCCAAGGCTAAAAACGCATTTAATAAGTTTTTGAATTTCATCAAAACTACACCGCTCGATTTACCGCCGGCCGAAATCACGAATAAGGCAATAAAATATTTTGATTTTGAAAGTTTACTTACTGACGGCACACCAACCGGCGAGGAGCGCATCGCGAACCTCGGCGTCCTCGTTGGCAACGCCGCGGGCTACGAAACTTTGGATGAGTTTTTGGCCGACGCCACTTTGATGTCTTCGGCCGACGAAGCTTCGGGCGACAACGCCGTAACTTTAATGACGATGCATGCCGCTAAGGGCCTTGAATTTCCGGTAGTCTTTTTGGTGGGCATGGAAGATGGTCTTTTCCCGAGCGCTCGCATCGAAGACGAAGCTGCACTCGAAGAAGAGCGCCGCTTAGCCTACGTAGGCATGACGCGCGCCATGAAAAAACTTTTCCTCACCTATGCTGCTTCGCGTTACAGTTTTGGCGAACGTAGCTATAATATGCCGTCGCGATTCTTAATTGAACTTGGCTACAATCCATACGGTTCGAATCAGTTTTATGGTAACAGCCCATATAATGATTCCTATGATGACGACAACGATGGCTTCAAAGATTACGACGAATTCGACAATTCAGACTTTCCGTCAGATGATCCGTTCCCAGACGACGGCCCAGTTTATTACTAGAGCTTGACTTCTTATACCTCTTGTGCTTATATATAATATATATAGGCTGCATTATGAAACAAACATTGAAAAAAATTTTCTTAAGTTTAATCCTTAGCCTGGCGTTTTTTGGCGCGGGCGCTTATGCTGCCGAGCCGGTTTCGGATGCGAGCACGCTGACCAACACCTATTTTAAGAACGGTGGCGATATTATTCTTGATGCGGATATTACGCTCACCGCCAACGCATTTGTTCGCAAAGATCTCACTCTGGACCTAAATGGCCATACGATTAATATGAGTGGCAAAACACTGGTCCCATACGAAGCAACACTTACAGTCAAGGATACTTCCGAAAACCCGGATGGCAAGATTATTAGTAGCGCTAAGCCAGTTGTCCAAGTTGGTGCCAGCACTAAAACTGGTGATTTAATTCTCGAGTCTGGTATCCTTGAAAGCACCGCAACCAATGGTTATGTGATCAATAATTATGGCAACCTTACAATAAATGGCGGGTTGGTCAAAGGCTTAGCGTATGGCATTAATAACTTCAGCAACATTGTATTAAATGGCGGTGAAGTCAGGGGTGATTCTTTTGTGGTGGTTAATCAAAAAGATTTTGAAATGAACGGTGGCACCGTTTACATAACTGGCGGTGGCCCAGGTGTTTATGTTGGTTCTGATTCTAACGAAACGAACTTCGTGATGAACGA
>JAEEGL010326491.1_pt1 | contig 35087 bp, 17 predicted proteins | sample 9134231 | NCBI WGS metagenome assembly JAEEGL01 (sample SAMN16246548, study PRJNA631951) | gut metagenome | biome: gut microbiome; feature: rumen; material: fiber-attached | host: Bos | place: Iran: Karaj | collected 2018-10 | reverse complement strand
TTAAATTTCCTTAAAATTTAAAAAAATTTTTTTTATGTTTGAAAAATATTATTTAAAACACCAAAAAATTGAAAAATTAAGTAAATAGATTAAAGAAAAAATACAATAAATTTCATAGTCCACTTATCCTTCAGCACTTTATTAAATATATAATTCATTATTTAAATAATATAATTATTTTCTTCATTTTGAAATATAATAAAATTCATAATTCAAATACTAATTTTTATTTAGTGAACTTATAAATCAATAAAATATTTATCAAAATTTTCAAACAAGTTAATCTTTCAATAATATATACATAAATTTCAGTAAATTTTTTCTATCATTTGCATATCCAAACACTATTTTTGTATATATTTATTTTTTTCTTATTTTTTTATCGTTTAAAACAATTAATTTTAGTAATATAAATTATAATTATTTTAAAAAAAATAAAGAGAATAAATTAATTAATAATGTCAATATCAAATTTTGAAATTATAAGTCAATTAGGGAAAGGATCATTTGGAGCAGTATATAAAGTAAGAAGAAAAGTAGATAACAAAATATATGCAATGAAAACAGTAAATTTGCCAAATTTATCTCAAAAAGAAATAAATAATAGTTTAAATGAAATAAGAATTTTAGCTTCTATTCACAATCAAAATGTTGTTTCATATCATGAAGCATTTTATTCAGAAAATTCAAAATCCCTTTATTTAATAATGGATTATTTAAATGATGGTGATTTAGAAAATAAAATATTATTATATCAAAAATCTAATAAACACTTTTCAGAGAAAGAAATATGGAAAATATTTAAACAAATTGTAATAGGATTAAAATCATTACATGATAATAAAATAATACATAGAGATTTAAAAAGTGCAAATATATTTTTAGATAAAAATGGAACATGTAAAATAGGAGATATGAATGTTTCAAAAGTTATTAAAAATTCATTATTAAATAATACTCAAACTGGAACTCCATATTATGCATCTCCTGAGATTTGGAAGGATAAACCATATAATTTTAAAACAGATATTTGGAGTCTTGGTTGTATATTATATGAAATATGTACTTTAAAACCTCCTTTTATTGGGAAAAGTTTTGAAGATGTATTTAATAAAATTATCAGTGGAAAATTTAAAACTATTCCTGGAATATATAGTCATTCTTTAAGAAATGTTATTAATAATTTATTAAAAGTTAGAAGTGAAGAAAGACCTAATTGTGATATGTTATTAAAATGGATGGATTCTATGCCAATTAAAAGCTTTTTTAGAGATTGTGAAGATGATGAAGTTTATAATAATAATAATAATAGACCTGTAAGTATGATAAGTACTTTAAAAATGCCAAAGCAAATGAAAGAAATTAATAAAATTTTACCCAGAGCAAATTATAGTAATAATACTTTAAGTTGTTTAAATATTAATAATAATACTATTCATAAAAATGAAAAAAATGAAAATATGGAAAGTAATAGAAATTCACATAGTGCTTTTTGTAAAAATAAAAATAATAAGAATAATAAAATTAGTAAATGTAATACTGGAGTTAATAATGTCATTCAAGTTAAGCAAATTAATATTAATAATTCCTCCTCTATTGATAGTTTTGATATTACTGATAATAAATTTAATGTTAATAAAGTAAAAAATAAAGTTCCTAAATTACCAAAAATAAATTTAAAAAAAAAGAATTTCCACATTCCTTTTGGTGATAAAAAAGACAAAAAAATATTTGAATTAAATACTAAAAGTAAATCATTAAGTAAAATCAATAATAACAATAATTTATATATAAAAACAATTAAAGAAGAAAAAGAAAATGAAGTAGAAAAAGAAAATTCCCATATTCAAATTAAAAATTTAACAAGAAATTTTTCATCATTTAATACAAATTCAACAACAAATAATCCAAATGATAATTCTAATGGAATAAGTGAAATGATACAATTTACAGAAGTTGAATCTATAAAAAAAATAAATAAATTAAGAAAAAAAAAATTACAATTACATCATAAAATTTTAACTGAAGTTTTAAACGATAATAATTCTACATCATTCTCTAATAATATTTCAAATAATAATAATCTGAAAAATATATCTGAATCAAATAATGAACTTGTTTTACCACATATTCCAAATATAAATTATAAAAAAAATTTCAAAAAAAAATTCTTAAATAATATTTCACATGAAAGTACTGAATTCAGTTCTAATTATAGTAATAATAATATAAATCAAAGTAATATGTTTTTATATCAAGGACATCAAAGAATAACTAATTATAATAATCATAATACAATTGATATTATTCCTGAGTGAATTAAAAATTTATCATCTATAATTATTTTATATATATTATTTGTAAAAAGTAAATTTTGTAAGCTTAATTTAATTTATCAAAATAATAATTAAATAATTAATTTTAAGAAATGATAACTGTATACGATAATAAAAAAATTTTTCGATATTTCAATGTTTTCATGATAAAAAAATAAATCATAAGATATAATTTCAAAAATAATTAATAATTTTATAAACAATTTAAGAAATCAAAAATAAATGCATAATACTTAAAGGAATAATTAAAAAGTTAAACAAAATCCCTTTTGATAATTATTATTATTCAGAATTTATAATTTTTTAATTAAATTCAAATTACATTCAATTTATAAATCATTTAATAAATAAAAAAATTACCATTTACTTCATGATATAAATGATAGATTTTACTTTTATTATATTTATAAACAAAATAATTATAAAGAAATTTCAATTTACTTAAATTTTTTCAATTTTCACATATTCATTTTATTTTTTTGATTTTTCAAATAAAATATATAAAAAAATAAATTTAATGTCGTTAAATCAAAAGGAGAAATTCAAAGAAAAGCTAAATGATTGCAAACTCCAACTATCATTTTCAAATTTATTAATACCATCCTTTCCTTCAAATAAATGTCAGATTGAATTAAATTATAATAATTCTTCATATAGAATATCATATCCTCAGACAAAACCTTTTATAATGAAATTCAATAATCCTTTAAGTGAAAAAGGAAATAAAATTACTTTTTCGATATTACTTTATGAAGATAATAAATATATAAGAATAGGAAAAGGTGATTTTGATATTTATAAAAAATATTTTTATTCGAATAATTTATCTTTTCAAAAATGGGCATATTTTCTTTTAAATAATAATCAATTAAATTTATTGGGATCTCATACTGATATTTTAAAAGCTGAAATGTCAAAAGGACAAATTTATATAGAAGGTAAATTATTAGATGCTAACTTTTCAGATAATGATTTAAATGATCAAACTAAATCTTTAACTGAACTATTAAAAAATGTTCGAAAAAAAAAAGAAAAAATTACACAAAATGTTTCTGAAAAGTATAAAAATGTCATTGATGGAGATAAAAAAATTTTAAAAAATTTAAAGAAATTAAATACTTTAAATAAGAAGAATTATGAAGAAAATAATAATAAAAATATTAAAGAAGAAAATATAAATAATATTCTAAATGATAATTTAAGTGATGTTTCTTTAGATGAAAACGACAATTATAAAGAAAATAATAATATTAATATTGATAAATTCATTGAAAGGTCTAATAAATTCATAAATGAATTAAAAATTTTGAATACTGATTTATATATTCCAAATAATATTGAAGAACAAAGAAGAATTTATTTTAAAATATTAGATGAAAGTAATAATCTTTCAAAAGAATATGATGAACAAATAAAAAATATTAAAAAAATTAACAAAGAATTAAAAGAAAAAACAAAACAAATCCATTTAAAATATGTTTTAGAAAAAGAAAAATATAATAACGAAAAAAAAGATTTTATAAAGCAATCAACAAGTTTAAACAACGAATTGAATACAAAAAAAGAAAACAAAGAAAATTTAATCAAAAATTATGATAAAATACTTAAAAAACAACAATCAATAAATAAAAAATATAATTTAAGTATAATTGACATTCCAGATAATAAAGATATTTATATAATGATAGATATTTTAAATACTTTAAAAAATAGTAATTTAGATATAACAAAAAAATTAACTAAAAATGAAGCTTTTGAATTAAAAGAAATATTAAAAAAAAGAGATAAAACTTATTCAAATGATAAAAATGGAAATGATAATGAAAACGAAGAATATGAAAATGATCCAATTGTTAAAACAATTGAAGAAATTGTTAATAGAAATTATAGTATGAATTTAATACCTATGATTAAAATTGAACAAATTGATAATAATAATTATTTATTTGATAATAAAAAAGTTTATTTAGATTTTGATATTCAAAATAAAACTCAATTAAAAACAAATGAAGGAAAAGATTTTGAATTATGGTTAATTAAAAATTTCAGTATCAAAAAATAAAAAATTAATTATTCTTTATTTAATTTTCTATTATTTTTTTTGGCTATTTATTATAAATGACAAGTTAAAAACATTTAAAAAAAAATTAATATATATTATAATATAATTTATTTATATTAAAACTAAGTTAATATATAAAGTATTTATAATATAGACTTAAAATGTTTGGATATATATATTTGGAAAATATTACAAAATCACCAACTAAATATTCCTCTTTTATAAAAGGTTTATATACAACACTATTATATATTATATATTATCAATATATTAATTAAGCTAATAAATTCACTATACTTAAACAAACATATAAATTGTTTTAATATATATTTTTGATAAATCCAAAAAAAAATGAACAAACATTTTTTGATTAATTATTACAAAGATAATTTCTGTTTAATATTTTTCTTAAACCAAGAATGATTTAAAAATTCATCAATAGTAATTCTTTCAGAAGGATCTTTAACTAAAAGTTTCCCAATTAAATCCATTACTTTCCTACTTCTAACTTCCCATAAATCTTCATCAAAATCTAAATCTTTATAACAAATTGATTTAGCAATAGTAGCTTCAGTAGAACCAGAAAAAGGGACTTTACCACATAACATATAATATAATATAATTCCCATACTCCAAATATCAACTTCTTTATTATATGGTATTCTTAATAAAACTTCAGGAGCAACATAACTTAATGTTCCATAACCATCAATTAAACCTTCTTTATATCCTGCAATTTTACTTAAACCAAAATCCATTATTTTAATTACTCCTCTTTCACTTTGTTCAGTTATCATTATATTATCTGGTTTTAAATCTCTATGAATTATACCATAATTATGTAAATATTTTAATCCATTTCCTATTTGATTTATTATCAATGCTATTTGTCTTTCTGAAAAATTAAAGTTTGTCTTTTTTAAAAATTGATTTAATGTTCCTCCTGGAATATTTTCCATTACTATAAATATATATTCACTATTTTCAAAATGATCAAGTAATTTAACTATATTTGGATGATGACATAATTTCATTATATCTATTTCAGAACGAATTAATTGACTGTCTTCTTGGGTTTGAATTGAAGATTTATTTATTATTTTTATAGCAACTTTCATATTTGTTTTTTTATGAATACCTAAATTAACAACACCAAATTTTCCTTTTCCTAAAATTTGCTTTATTTCATAATAATCTGTAAATTTTAAATAGCCAATTCCTTTTTTTAATGAATCTGTAAATTTTTTTGCAATTTTAAAATCTAAAGTATAAAATGTTCTTATTTTTGATTTATTATTAAAAGTTATTGAAAAAAAAAATAATTTTTGCTCGTTTAGAATTGTATAATTATCTTCTTGTGCTTCTGTTATTATACAACCACTTAAATTATGCATTCCTATGAAATTTTCCTTTTTTTCATCTTTATAATAAAATATATCTTTATTAATTAAAACTAAATAGAATTTTTTCATAATTTTATTTTCAGGAATTTTATAAACCCAATTTTCATAAGTTATATTTTTAGAAGATGAATTTAAATCAGTTAAATTTAAACTATTATTTGAACTTCCACTTGTATTTTCATCATTTACATTTTCTTCATTAGTTAAGTTTTCTTTTTCTTCATTTATTGGGTTTAAAAATTTTTGAGTATTCATTCCAAATAATTGCTTTATCATATTCTGTTCTTGTAAATATTTTGAGGGAGAAATAAAATTTTGATGGCTGTGTTGAAGATAATCAGATATGTTTATATTATTATTATTTTCATTTTTAAATTTTGAATTGTTATTGAATGTATTTTCATTATTTATTGTATTTTCATTTGCAAATCTTAACATATCAACTTTAGAATAAGGAGAAATTTTTTTTTTTTTTTTCATTTTCATCTAAAGAAAATTTTTCAACATTATTATTTTGTAAAAAATCTTCAGCAGGAGATAGACTACTTTTTCTTGGACATATTAATATAACATCTTCTTTATTATCATTATTAATAAATTTATTTTTGGCTCTTAAATCTTTATATTCATCTTCTTCAATTTTTTTCTTTTTTCCTTTAATTCTATAAACATTTTCAACATTGAAGGGTTTCATTTGATATAAATAACATATAATTTGCAAATAAACATCACTCTTTTTTTTAGTAACAACCTCAACAAATTGTTCAAAATTTAAAGTCCCATGATATTTACTAAATGTTTTATTAATTATTTCTTCTATTTCATAATAAGATTTAGTTTGAATCTCTTCTTGATTTTCATTTGAATTTTTTTCTTTTTTTAAAGGAAGATAACTTAATATTAATTTCACATCATCTTTTTGAATTAAATTATCTTTATCAAAATCTAAAAGGTTAAATATAACTGAGGAAGTTTCATTAAAATCTCCTAAATATAATTTAGTTAATCCATTTATAAATTCACTTTCCTTTAATTTATTGTTGAATTTTATATCAAATGATTCAAATAATTTTTCACTTATTAAAATAGGTAATTTCATATAATCATAAAAAATAACTTTGTCAAAATATTTTTTTTTTGTTTGAGAATCAGTTAAAGACAAATCTATAAACACTTCATGAAGGTAATTTTTAAAAAGCATTTTATCTGTTATTCCAATATATTTATGTATTGATTCAAATGTAATATATTCATTATTTACTTCGTTTTCTTTTGAGGAATCATTTCCCATTTTTTTTTATTTTTTTTATCTTTTCTGGAATGTATGTAAATTAAATATTATTTATAAAGATTTTAATTATTTTTTTCTTTTTTATAATTGTTTTATAGATTAATAAAAGCAATTAATGTTTTTCAATTTTTTAGTTAAATATAAAGAAAAGAATAATATTAAAAAATAAATTATTAATTCTTTTTTTCTGAATTTGGTAGATTTTCATTACCATTATCATTTTCATTATTATTATCATTTTCATTATCATTCTCATTATCATTATTATTATTATTATTATTATTGTCATTATCATTGTTATCGTTATTATCATTATTATCACAATCATTATTATTATCATTATCATTATTATTATTGTTATTATTATTATCAATTTGAAGTTCTTCTGTTTTATTTTCTTCTTTTTCTTGATTAATTAATTGATTCTTTAACAGAGAAAATTCTTCATCTTTCATTAAATTAACTTTATTATCAATTTTTTCCTCAATTTTTTTATCAGTATTCTCTTCATTTTTAAGATTAATCCCTTCATTAATATCAATATCTTTATTATCACTATTGTTTGAATTACCTTCTTTATCATTATTCTCCCCTTCATCTTTTTCATTTTCATTTTTTTTACTATTATTATTATTATCACTCCTATTATTATTATTTTCATAATCATCTGATTTTTCATTAATACCATCACTTTCATTTTTATTCCCTTCACTTTCCTCAACTAAATTTTCTTTAAAATTCTTATAATCTTCACTATTAGCTCCTCCATTATTATTATTACTTTCCTTATAACTTTTCCTAGTTCTTCTCTTATCATCTTCATCTTTTTCTTCTCCCATATGTTTGATCCTTTCACTTCTCCTAGGTTTAACTTCAAATCTTTGTATTTTTTTAAATAATTCCAAATCATTATTATATTCAACTCTCCTTTCAATTAAGCTTAAATTAACCTGAGAAACATGATCAACATTAATGGATAAATTTAAAAATCTAGCATGGCAAAAAACACTTTGAGCAAAACTTGAAATTAAACCAGTAGTAACATTATATCCACCTTCTAAAACAGAAACTAATCTACCTTCACAATATTTATCAGCAACAATTTGTAATTTTTCTGTTATAAAAGCATAATCATATTCTTGAAGAGACATATGCTTTTGATTAATACCTTCTAATTCATGACCATCAAATCCAGCACTTAAAAATATTATATCTGGTTTAAATTTACATAATCTAGGTATTACTTTATTTCTAATTATTTTTCTATATTCATAAGAATAATTTGATTTAAATCCAAATGGTATATTTAATATTCCTCCTGGATATATTTCATCTTCTTTTGATGTGTTTGTTTCCGCTGAACCTGAATATGGATAAAACGTTTTTGGATTTTGTTCATTAAATATATGTGTTGAAATAAATAATGTATTTTTAGCATCATCAAAATCAAACCAATTAATTTTAATATCTGAAAATAAATCAACTTTCCCAAATTTTTCATAATCCATTATTTTATGAAATTTCTTATGATTTAACATTTGTACAATTTCCTCAGTTCCATTTCCATGATGGACATCAAAATCAAAAATTGCAATTCTTTTAATTTTATCACTATGAAAATACCTAGCGTAAGCAGCACCAACACAAACATTATTAATAATACAAAAACCATTAGAAATTGTAACAGGATTTTCAACAGGACCAAAAAACCCAGCATGATGACCAGGTGGTCTAATTAAAGCAAAAGCATTTGTTGCTTCTTTTTTCATTACTGTATCAATAGCATCAAAAACACAACCTGCTGTATTAAATATATTTTCATAAGTATATTTATTCACCCAAGTATCACAATCTAATTGCTCATATGTATATAATAAATTCTGAGTTGAAGAATGATGATTATCCTTTTTTTTATTTTGATTATTATTTCCTAATGATTCACATTTTTCTTTTAATTTATGTATATAATTTATATCATGACATTTTAATATGTCATTTAAACATGCTTTTCTTGTTGTTTGTCTTAATATGAAAAAATCTGTATTTATTTCTTTAGAAAAATCTTGAGTTATAGAATCATCATATAAAAAGTCACTTACTATTATCCCCTTATCAGGTGCTACTAAACAAGATAATCTATCTGAATTTTCAAACATTTCTGCACGACGAGAAAAGTGTTTTACTGGTTCTTCAGGTAATTGAATATGTAAAATATTATCTTTATTATATATTAATGCTGTTTTCCTTGTTACATATTTATAATTAAATTGAAGAGATACTTCATTTGCAATTACTGATTCTAATGATTCCCAATTTTCTATTGAGGCTTTTGTGTTAAAATAAATATTTGAGATTCCTTCATTTTCAGGAAATTCTTTATGTAGACCTGAATAATATTTTAATATATTATCTAAATCTTCTTTTATTTCATCTTTAAATTTCATACAATTTAATATTAAAAACCCTATTATTTGAAAAGCATGATGAATTAAACAATTTTCTAAAAATTTCTCTTTACGAATATAGTGAATATCAGGATTTTTAGAATATTTGTCTCTAATAGTAAGATATAATTTCTGAATATCTTCATAATTTTTGTTTAATTTAAAAAAACATTGATTACTATTATAAATATAAGCATAATTAATAACATAATCTCCATTATTATCAATAGCAAATAAATCATCAAAAGAATAATCAATAGATTCCAAAGCCAGATCAAAATCATATTGAAAAATAATATGTAAATAATTTCTTCCTAATCTATCAACACTTTTTTTTTGTTCTGGAAAATTATGATAAATATAACTAAACATTTCGGCACATTTTTTTTTATGTTTCTTAAAAATACATAAAGTTAAACTTAAATGAATGATGTCAAGTCCTTCAACAGTTTTATCAATTTGAGCTTTATGATCTAATAAAAATTTAAAAACATCAATTTGACCATAAAAAGCAGCATATTGAATTGGTGTAAATCCAAAAGGAGAAACTCTATTAATAAAATGATGATTTTGAGGAGATTTTAATATTAAATTCATTCTATTTGTATCTCCTATTTCAATACAATTCAAAAAATCAAAAAATATTTTGTCTTTTGAATTTAATGATAATTTTTTTGATGGTGAAATTGAATGTTTTGATCTATCTGATTTTTCATCTAATGATAATGATGATGGATTATCTATTGAATATGAGTCTTTTATTGAATTTTCCTCATCAGATATTTTATTTTTTTGGTTTTCGGTTTCTTTACTTTTATTTTGGGAAGTCAATAAAGTAAAATTTGTAGATTTTTTGAATGAGTCTTCAGGAGTAATTCTTGTTTTTGATGGAAAGTTACTTATATTTGATTTATCCATTGTTATATTTTAAGTTTTTTATTTTGGCTTTTTTGTTTTTTTATTATTTTTTTGTTGTTTATTTTTTATTTTTCAGAGGGAAATTTCAGATAAAGAAATTGAAATAATAAAATCAGCTTTTATTTAATTTTATTTTTTTACTTTACTTGAAGTTTTTTATAGATTTTTAGGAAATGTTAGTTGAGTGAGATTTAAGAAGATTATTATTTTATTTTTTCAAACTTATAATTTTTAATGATATTTAAGGAAAGAGATAATTCATTAAATTAATATATTATGGATTTTGTTTAATATTTTCCAAAGGAATTAATTTTTTCAGAATTAATTAATTTTCTAACCTAATTATTAATAGATTTTAATGGACAACTTGAAAAAAAATAGTTAAATAATATTTAAAATAATTATCAAATTAATTGTAGGACCCTTAGATAATAATATTAAAATCTTAAAATACTTTTAAAATAATATAATTATAATCAAAGTCCATAAAATTTACCTTTATAAAATTTAAGATTAATTATTTATAGCTTTAATTAAAAATAAATAATTTATTCATATATTAAACACAATAATTAATTTTAAAATAAATTATAATGAAAAAAAAAATTCGTCCAAAATTAACAGCAAAAGAAAAAAAAGCATTAAAATTAAAAGGAATTAACCTAGAACAAGTAAAAAAAGATATTTTACAAGAATTATATTCAATAAAAAGAGAAGAAGAAAAATACTCTCTGATTGAAAGTAATAATCAATATGAATATAAATATCAAGAATATTTAAATAATACATTTAATTCTCGTTGCGTTGCAATGATTGTTTCTTTTATGAATAAAACTAATTTTTTTCCTGAATATTTAAAAAAAACTCAAAAATTTTTTATTAACCTAATTCAAATAATTCAAAAATTAATGATGAATGAAATTGAAATTTCTGTATTTACACTTAACATAGAGAGATATGATTGGAAAAATAGTGGTTTAAATCATGAATTATGTTTATTATTTTTAGGTTTATATACAAAGCAAATAACCAATAAAGATTGTTCATTATTTTTTTCAAAATTTAGAAAAGACAATCAAAACTTTTTTGAAAAATATCAAAAATGGGAAACAAGTTTAAAAAAAGAGGGGTTTGAGATTAATAAAATAAATGAAAGATTTAGAGAATTAAATATTCCACATAATTCATATTGTAAAGCTAATATTATTGATTATAATGGGGTGGTTGATATAATTGATAAATTAAGTCAACCTTATGGAGAAGAAAATAAAGGAGGGAAAATTAAAGTTAAAGAAGAAGCATTTTTTGATAATAGAAATATTAATATTAATAATCTAGATATTAATATGAAAAATGAAATTAATAACTCCAATAATGTACAAAATAAACAAAATAAAAATAATATTTGTTTAAAGGACAATACTAATCTAATTAAAAGATCTTCTACAAGTTTTATTAAAAGAGAATCTAGTTATGGGCAAAGTGATTTTTTTGGAAATCTAATGTATAAACAAACATCTAATTATTTAATGAAAGGAAATAGTCAATTTCCATTTTGATGAGAATATCTAAATAAGGAAGATTGTATTTTTCTAGGAATCTTCCTTAAATTATAAATATATATATAATATATAAATAAACAATAATATATATAAAATAATTTTCTCTACTTTAACGAAATTTCCAATTACAAATCTCTTTGAATAATCTATTATAAAAAAATTAAAATAATAAATATGAAATAAAAATTTAAAAACTTAAAATTTAAAAAAAAAGAAAAAAAATAAAAACCAATAAAAAACGATACAAAAAAAAATATAAACCCTCAAAAAAATAAAAAAAATCATATATAAAAATAAAATGAGAGGAGCCCAACAAAAAGGAAAACAACCTCCCCAGAAAATAAAGAATGAATTAACAGAAGAGCAGAAAAGGGAAATAAAGGAGGCATTTTCATCATTTGAAGAAGGAGGATTAATGCCAGATGAATTAAAATTAGCAATGAAAGCATTAGGATTTGATCCAAGAAATGAAGATGTTCAAAAAATAATGCAAAAAGTTGAAAATCAAGGAAATAAACCAATTAGATATGAACAATTTATGGATATTATGATTGAAAAACCTGATAATGAACCTGAAGTAGAAATGAGAAAAGCTTTTAAAATTTTATGTGAAGAAGGTACTGATAAAATCACTTTGAAAAGTTTAAAAAAAATTTGTGCTGATTTAGGTGAAAATATTACTGATGAAGAATTAAATGAAATGATCACTGAAGCTGATAAAGATCAAGATGAAGTCGTTGGGGAAGAAGATTTTATTAAAATTATGCAAAAAACCAATATGTTTTAAAAAAAATTTTTTCTTTAAAACATTATTTTGAGATTTTGATGGAAGATTTTTTTTGGTTTTTTGTGTTTTTTTTTGATTTTTTTTTATTTAATAAAGTTTAATTCAAAAAATCATTTAATTTTTTAACTTCTTTTTTAATTTTTTTTTTTTTTTGATATTTTGTTATAATTAAATTAATAATATATTCAAAAGTAATTTTTTGCTTAGTTTAAATCATTTGGAATTTAATTTTTGTTTTTTTCATTTAAAAAAAATTGAAATAGAGAAAATAGGTTAAATTTAAAATAAGACATAAACATATTTTAAATTAATGAAAAATTAATATTTTTATATAATTATAATATGACAAATAAACGAATTAAAGAAATAAAAAGAAAATGAAAAAAACTCAATGATAATTTCAAACAAAAAACAATTATTTTTTTAATTTATTATTTTTATTGTTAATTTATAATGAATGACGATAATAATATTAATGATTATTATGATAAAATATCAGGTCTTGAAAATTCAAATGATGCATTATTAAAACAACATAATTTAGATTTTGAAAAAATCCAAAATCAAAATATGGAAATAATAAAACTTCAAGAATCCTTAATGAAAAATAAACAAGAAATAAATAAATATTTAACAGAAAAAAATTCGTTTATTCAAAGAATAGCAGAATTTGAAAAAGAAATTAATGAAAAAAATAAATTAATTTCAAAATTAAAACAAAATGATGAAGTATTTAAAAATAAAGTAAATATGATTTCAAAAAAATATGATGAAGCATTTACTGAATTAAATAATTTAAAACAACAAAGGTCAGATGATGATGATTTAAAAAATGATGAAATATTTAATTTAAAATGTGAGATTCAACAATATAAAGAAAATGAAAAAACTCTTTTAAGTCATAATGAAGAATTAAAACAAATTGTAGAAAAAATTAAAGAACAATTACTTGATGAAACTAAAGCTAATGATAAATTAAATAAACATATTAATGATTTAAACAATAATTTAATTCAATTAAAAGGAGAAAATAATAAAATTAAATCTCAATTAAGAAATGCTGAAGAAGAATTAAATGATAAAAAAGAAGAAAATGAATTTTTAGTTGAAGAAAAAAATAAAGTATATAATTTAAAAAATGAAAATGTTAGAATTAATCAAGAAAATTTTAATTTATTAAGAAAAAGCCAAGATTTAGATGTTAAAAATTTAGTTAGTTTAAAAGAAAATGTTATATTAAAAAGTGAAAATGAAAAATTAAAAGATAAAATTAAAGAATGCAATGAAAATTTAAAATATTTTAAAGAAAATTCACAAATGGAATTAAGTAAAATGACAGAAAAAAATACAACACTTTCTAAAAATTTAACTAAAAAAAATAATGAAATTATCCGACTCCAAAAAGAAAATATTGTTAATACTTCTAAAATTGATAAATTAAATGAATTACTTAATAAATCAAATAATGAAGTAAATAAAATTATTAAAGAAAATGAAAATAACATTTCCAATTTAAAAGAAGAAATTCAGCATTTAACAAAGAATAATTATAATTGTATTTTAGAAAGAGATAATTTAAAAGAATCACTAAAAAAAGTAAATGATGAATATAAAGAATATAAAATAAAAATAACAAAAGAATTAAATGATTTAAAACAAAATTCAAAATTAGATAATGAAAATAATAATGCAGTAATCACTAAATTAAGAGAAGAAATTGAAGAATTATCAACAAATAATTTTAATTTAAATGAAAAATTAGATAAATTAACTAATGAAAAAACTGAAATTGAAAGAATTAAATCAAATATAGATTTTGATTTAAAAAAATTACAAAAAGAAAAAATATTTAGAGATAAACAATTAACTGAAACCAAAGAAGAATTAGATAAATATAAAACTTTATATATGAAAAAAGAAATCAAATTTAATGAAATTAATAATGAATATATTTCAATAAAAGAAGAATTAGAAGAAAAAAGTGAAAAATTAATTAAATTAAATAGAACAAATTTACAAAATGAAGATTCTATTCAAAAGAAAAATTTAACAATTCAATCATTAAAAAAAGAAAATGAAACCTTATCAAAAGAATTTAAAGAAAGAGAAACAATAAATAAAAAGAAATTAAAAGAAAAAGAAAGTTTATTAAAAATTCAAGAAAATGAAATATCTTTATTAAAAAGTCAATTGGATAAAATTTCCAATGAAAAAAATAAGGAAATTTATACTCAAAACGATGAAAAAAATGCAGCTTTAAAAAAAATAATAGAATTAACTCAAACAATAAATGAACAAAATGAAAATATAATACTTTTAACAGAAGAAATTTCTTCAATGAAAGAAAATTATGAAACTAACAAAGAAAAATTAAATGAAATAACTGAAGAATTAAATAATCTTCAGGATAAATATAATAAAGATATTGATGAATTAAATGGAAATAAAGTATTTATTGAAAATAAATTAAGTGAAAAGGAAAAAAATATACAAAATTTAAAATTAAAAATAAAAGAAATTAATGAGGAAAAAGATATAAAAATAAAAGAACAAAATCAAGAAATTAAAAATTTAAACAACAAAGTTGAAGAATATTTAGATTTATATGAAAAAGAAAAAAATGAACATGAAAAAGATAATTTTAGTAATGAAAATTTAATAAAAGAAGCAAATCAAAAATATGAAAAAGATTTAAAAGATTATATTTCAAAATTAAAGAAATTAGAAAACAATTTAGGAAAAGAAAAAAATGAAAAAAAAGAAAATAGCGATATTGCAGTTGGGAAAATATTGGATTTAACAAATAAATTAAATGATGAAATGAATAAAACTAAAAAATTAAATCAACAAATTTTAGAAACAAAAGATGAAAATGATAGAATAAAAAAAGAAAAAAATGATATGGAAATAAAATATAAAGAAATGGAAAATAATTATAAAAAAGAGAAAAAAAAATATAATTTAAAAACTTTAGAATTAAATCAACAAATTGATGAAAAAAATGAAAGAATAAAAGAGTTAGAAATTATAGGAGAAATAGGAAAAATTGAAGAATTAAATAATGAAATATTAGAAAAGAAAAAAATAATCGAAGAAAAAGAAAAATATATAAAAGAAATAGAAAGAGAGAAAGTAAATAATAATATAGATAATCAATTTCTAATAAAAAAATTACAAAAAGAAATAAAAGAAAAAGAAGAACAAATAATTAAAACTCAAAAATTATTAGATGTAAAAATAAAAGAAAATGAAGATTTCAAAAAAAAACTCCAACAAACAAAACAAGAAATGACAGTTCAATAAAAATATAAAAATATATTAAATAATTAATAAATTCTATTAAAGTGTAAATAAAAAATTTTTTTTTCAAAAAAAAGAAATTAAACTAAATGAATATAAATAAAAAATAATTAAAGAATAATATTAAATCCTTTAAATTGAACATCTTGCCAATTATCATTATTTCTATAAATTTCTGGTTTACTACCAACAAAAGCATCTTTAGCTTCATCGTCACTTTTCAACAAATAACAAAACCAAGCAGTCATATACGGATCACCATATATTAACATATCACCATGATCACAATTTTTTCTTCTACCAATAACAGCAGGAACTCCTTCAGTTAAATTATTATAATTATATTGTAAATCTTCTAAAGGTATTATACTTTTAGAATCAGTCATACCTGTTGCAGCTAACATTAATATAGGTATTTTAATTTTTGATATATCATATTCAAATGGTTCTAAATTTAAATTCTTAATAAAAGATTTTCCAGTCGGAGAAGCTGCATATATTGTTTTAAATAAACTACTTTCTGTAAAATTATATATTGTATGAATTGCAGACACTCCTCCTTGTGAATGACCTGCAACTCCAATATTATCCAAATCTAATTTATTATAAAATATTGAATTTGAATCATCATTAAATTTCTTAATAAAATTTAATGAATATATTGTAGATTCACCACTATAAGACCATTCATCATCATTTCCTATTACTATAAAACCCCAACTTGCTAAATGTTTAAATATTGCTATATATTTATTGTATATAACTCCTGTTCCATTTGCCATTACTACAATTGGAAATTTTATTTTTAAGTCTTTTAGATTTTTTGGATAATATACTACAATTTCCTTAAATTGTTTATCTGATATTTTATATTTTTGATTTTCGACTTCATATTTTCCTAAAATTCGATATTTGTTTTCTATTGGAAAATTTGTTTTTATATCTTTGTAATAGTCATCTTTTATTGCTGGTACCCCACCAAAAACTAATAAGAGAACAATTAAGAGAATTATTAAAGCTATTATAATTATTATAGAAATGCAAATAATTTTGGAAAATTTTTTACAAAAATTTAATATTGGTTGTATACCCATTTGAATTGCTTTTACATAAAAATTACTTCTATTTAAATATCAAATTATTTTTTATTGCGAAAGAAAAAATTAATGATTTTTCTTTTTTTAAATGTGCTTATTCAAATAATTATAAAAAATAAACATTAATTAATTGTTTTTATTTTTTATTATTCATAAACAATTCTATTTTTCCAAAAAAATATATATATAATCTAATTAATTATTAAATATAAAGTTTTATACTTCAATTTTTTTTAGGTGAATTAATTTTAATTTTAAAAATAGCTTTTGCTCTTTGACTTAAGGATGCACTATAAACTCTTTGATGAATTTTTTTTGTTATTTTTGGTTTTTTTATTTTATCTTTTATATTTTTTCCTTCAGATATAATTTGATTACTTAAATAATTGTTTCTTGCAGAAGAAATTAAATTTAAATTTAAATTATAATTTAAATCCCTTTTTTTTCTTCGATCAGTTTTAAATATTCCAGTCATTTTTAAAAGATTTTTTTCAGCTTGTTTAAAATTAATGCAATATCTTTTTTTAGAATGAATATTATTATAAATTTTATATTTATTAGTATTCAAACTTGAATTTTTAAAAGGAATATTAAAAGAAATTGAATTTGAAGAATCTTTATTAATTAAACTATGAGTTGTATTTTTAATTTGAATTGAATTAAAAGGTTCTGAATCACTAAACGAAGATTGATAACTTTTTGGATTGTTAAGTAATGAAATAAATTGTTTTCTCTTAATTCCTTTTGAACAATTTTCTTTTGATAATGATAAATTAGAATAAGGACATTTATCTTTACTAACATTAATGCTATTATAAAAATAATTTTTTTTTAAATTTATTTTTTCATGTTTTTTAATAAATTCTTCATTTTTCTCATAACTATCAATAATACTTTCATTAATATTTTTGGTCAAAGAAAATTTACTATTTTCTAAATTTTTAGTTCTTTTAAATGTTTTTGGTTCTTTTTTTTCCAAAGAAAGAGCTTTAGAATAAGCAATATACATATCTCTTTTATTTCTTCTTGAAATAATAGAAACACCTCTGTTGATTTTTTCAATTAACAATAATTTTTTTTCTTTAATAATATCATAAATAAAATCAATATTTATTGTTTTTGTATTTGCAATAATATATACTAAATCATTAATATGTATTTTTCTCAATAATCCATTTTCAGAACAACATTTAACTGAATAATATCTTTGTTTTAATTCAATTGAATCTTCTAATCCAAAAAATTCTCCTTCATTTACATTACCAATAAAAACTCTTTGAATATATTTTTCACTTGCGATTTTTTCTTCTTTTAATTTTATATCTAAAACATTATCTTTAATTCCGACTTTAGATTTTATGTATTTATCATAATTTGTTCGAAACAAATAGTTAATAGGATATTTTTGAATTTTTTTTCTTTGATCATGAATAAATTCATCTACCTCATTTTGAGAAAAATCATTTGTTTTTAATTTTAATGATTTTAACCAATTTAATAAATTAGTTTTTTCATTTAAAATATATTGTTTAAACCTTTTAGAACTTTCAATTGATATATCAACATATATTTTAAAAGTACCACTTCCAACAAAATAGACATAATCAGAATATCCTTTTTGTTCTAATATTATATCATTAAAGAAAGGTTTTTCAGGAATAGAAATTCTTAAAATCTTTTCAATAGCATTTGAAGTCCAATTTTTAAATAAAATATAACTGGTTCTTAATTCTTTTATATAATAATCTAATTCTTTTTGAAGATCTTTTAATAAAATAGAATAAAAAGTATGTTTTTTTAAATATAATATATAAGAATCTTCTGTTGCATAAGCAGAAAAAGTTTCTTTGAAATTAGTTAAAATTGATATTTCATTTATGGATTCTCCATTTGAAACATCATAATATTTTACATTTTCATCAATTAAAAAAAATCTTTTTTCATTTTCATTAACAATATTTGGAATTTCAAAATTATCTGTTAGAATCCAATTTAAATCATGATATAATGAATAATTTTTTCTTTGGATTTTTCTATAAACATTTTTTTCAATATCATATTTTAAATTATATATTTCAGATAAATAATTCATAAAATTTGATATTGTCATTTCTTTTTTTTTCATTTTTCTTTTATATAAAGAAACTTTTCCTTTAAGTACAATATAATATTTTTCAATATCACAATTTTCAAAAAATATATTTTCTCCTTTATTATAATGTTCTAATAAAAGACAATTAATTACAGTATATAATAATCTAGAATTTCTTTCTTTTAAATCATTAAAAACTTCATTTTTTCCCATTGCTAAAAAATCTCCAATTGCTTTTATATTTTGTTTAGATCTTATTAAAGGATCTGTTTTAAAAAATGAATATAGTGATTCATAATCTAAATTTCGAACTATATATTCTCTTAATAAACTAATAAAAGGACATTCTTTTTTTATTATTGATGTTCTTCTACTTCTAAAATATGGTGTTTTTCCTTTTCCTCTTTGTGTGACTAAAGTTCTAATATTATATATAAATCTTGTTGTTGCTGTAGATACTTTATTTTCATTTATTTTTTTTTCTTCCATTTTAAAGTCTATTATTCATTATAATTAAAAAAATAAAACAATATTTTTAAAAAATGTTTAATTTATAATTATTAAATTAAATTCAGGATTTTCACAAATAATTTAAGGTTTAAAAAAATTAAATAAATTATACATTATTCGAAATCTTCTTTTTCATTCTTCACTTGCTCTATTCCATAATTAAACAAATCCTCCTCGTGATTTAAAGGAGTAGACCTTTTATTAATTAAAATATTATTATCATTAATATTATGATGATCATTCACATTATTATTATCATTAAAGTATCCACCTAATTTATATAAATCATTAACATCACCACTGTTTTTTTTATATTCATTAAAAATATAATAACCAATAATACCTTTAATTAATATTTCAATAAAAGCCATTATAATCATTAAAATTCTTAAACCTGAAGTATATTTCCATTCTTTTGTTGTTTGAGAACCTCCATAATAAGGTAACATAAAAATCATCCAAATAATATCTGCTATTATAACTACACATAATATTTGAAGAATTAATTTTCCAAATTTTATTTTATCTTTGTTGTAATATATAGAATAAAGGAAAACTATTCCATAACTGAAAAAAACATTAAAATCATATCTCATTAAACTTGATGTTATTGCTGATGCTATATATCCATATATTGAATATAAAATAACATTAGATTCAGACATTTATTGTAGATTTTTTTTTTTTAAAAAGTAATTAAATATATAAAATATATTTATGAATAAATATCAGTATAAAATATATAATACTTTTTTTACATTTCTACATTATTTATATACAAAGCAATATTTATTTTTAGTAATTTGATGATTAGGAAATTTTAATACTTTTGCTTTATAAAGCATTTGATTTAAACTTTTTTCATCTTCATAATTATAATCAAAAACATTTTTTATAACTTTATTTATTTTTTTTTTTTCATCATTGGGATTGACAATAATTTTATTTAAATTTAATTTTTTTTCTAATTCAGTAGTTTCAAGAGAAATTAATTTAAATTCTTGATTTTGTCTTTTATGTTGTAATCTTCTTTCCCATAAAGTTTTAATTTCAAATTCTTTATCTAATCTATTATCTTCATATATTACTTCGTTAACAATATTCCACAAAATTTTTTTTCCAGAATTATCTAAAACTTTTTCAACTTTTTTTGCATTTTGTTTTAATAAATTCCTTTCATTTCCTTCATTTTCAATATAATTTTTTTTAATGTCGTCTTCTATTTCTTCTAAATTAATTTTTATTTTTTTCTTTTTTATATTTGGAGTTGATATTCTTTTAAAATATTTATTTACTTCTTTTCCTGTTTCAAATATTTTATTTTGAATTTTTGTTATATTTTTTACTGATTGAATGAATAATTTTTTTCTTGAAAGATTTTTTTTTTGATTAATTTTATTCTGATAAGAAGTTTTATTAAATTTTGGAATTGGAATTTTTTTTAAAAATTGAACTTTTTTTTCTGATTTTAATAATCCATTATAATTTGTTAAAAATAATTCTTGATCTGAAGAAAGTTTAGAAGATTCATCTACTGTTGTGTTTATTGTTGTTATTCTGTTTTTTGAAAATTTTCTCTTGAATTTAAATTTTTCTTTCATTGCACTTTTAGATTTTAAATTTATATAATCATTATTTTTTAAATTAGATTTTTTTCCTGAGGTACTGTCATTTTCCTCATTTAACGTATTATTTTCAGTTAAATTTTTATTTTTATTTAAATATAATTTTTTTTTATTATATATTTTAAAAGGTTGAAATGAATAATTTTTTGGAATATCTCTATAAAAGAATCCATATGGAATATCAGGAATAATATGTATAGGCTCTTTTTTTAAAGAACATTTTTTTTTTTGCTCATTCATTAAAATTTCTCCTTTTAATTTTGATAAAATTTCATATTTTTTTAATTGAATATTTATTTTATTAGTTTTTAGAAATAATTGTTTTTCCTTTTCTTTATTTATATTATCTAAAGAATCTTCACTATTATTTTCAGAATCAAAACCAAATATCTTAGATTTAGAGTCGGAATTTACTTCTGTTATATTTTTTTTAACTTCACTATAATTAGATTTACCTGTATTTTTTTTTGATTTTTGATTAGTTAAAAAACTACTTTCATTTTTATCAGAAAAATTTTCATTAAATTGAGCATTATATTTATCATTTATTCTGGTTAATCTTTTTATTTCTCTTCCTAATCTTTTAGATTTTTCAAATATTATTTTACTTAAATTTTCACCAATTTTTTCGTCTTTATTATATTTGATTGTCATATCATTATATGATGCATTCATTGAAGCTATTAAATTATTTAAAATTGCTCTTGAATTTCTTGAAACTTGAGTTAAATAAACTGCTCTATTAAGTGAATTATTTTTGTAATCAAAAGTAGTTTTATAATGTTGTTCTTTTCTTTTTTCTTGAAATGGTTTTTTTTCTCTTCTTTGAATTTTCATGATTTGTTTCAATTATTTTTAACAAAAAATAATAATTTTTTCAAAATTCTAATTTATTTTTTATATAATAAAATGCTATCATTATAAAATTCAATTATTTCAAAAAATAATATATTTAATATAATATATATGAACCTAAACAAAAGATTTATATAACAAATAAATGAAAACTGAAACAAAAAAAAAAAGTTCATTTTACGATTATTGTTTCCCTCAATTGGCATCTAAATTAGATTTATTTGGAGTAAAATTTAATCCAACATTATTTTCACAAGATAAAAATAAATCTTTAACAGGTGCTTTCCTAACATTTATTTTATTAATATTAGCTTTAACAAAGATCGGATTAACTATATATCATATAATAAAAAAAGATAAATTTACTTATAAACATGAAACTTTTGTTGATATTGATAATTATTTTAACATCTCTAAATTTTACATAGCAATTTGTGCAGATGATACTTTTTCTGTAATAAATAATTTAGTTACACATAATATTTCCCAAGAAAATTTTTCCTCATATTCAGAAGGAGAATATGTAGAAAGAAATGAAAATGGATATGAATGTCTAAACTATACTTTAGATAATTTTATATTAAAAGATAATGATATTGAAAGTGAACAAATTTATATATATTATATGTTTAAAGTAGAAAAAAATGATACAAATTCATTTTTTAATTTAAGATTTGATTTTCCTAAATATTACCCTTCAATATCAGATTATACTAATCCTTTAGGAAAAAGAATTGGGCATGCTTTTATAAATTCTGCTTATACAAAAGGGAAAACATTAAAAATTTATTTAGATAAATTACAAGTAAAACATCAAAATAGATATGGTTTTGGAATATTTAATGCTCCAATTCAAACAGAAAATTATTCTGTTGTTAATTCATATGAAGTTGAGGATAATTTAGGAATATTTGGTTATTATGGTTATAGTACTATAGAAATATTTTATACTGGTTGGATACAATCTTATACCTTTATTGGATATGATATTGAAGAAGAAATTAGTTCAATTGGTGGTTTTTTAAATGTTTGTTTTGTTTTATTAAGTTTTATTGGTGCTATCACTAATCATTTTTTTTTGGAAGCATCTATTAAAAAAAATTTAAAAAGTGATTTTAAAGCTGATTTCAAAAAAGAACACTCAGTTAATAAAAATATCGAAGGGAAAAATAATAGTAATAACAATTGTAATAGTCAATTTATTTCGAATTCAGGAAATAATCTTTTTGGAAATTCTACTTTAAATTCCGGATTTCCTAAATTAAATCAAAATATAGTAAATTCATTACATTTTCATCTTAATAATACTACTACTAATACAAATGTTAATGATAACAGTCATATTGAAACAAATGAAATAAATAATAATAAAGATTTTCCTTTTTTCCAAAAATCTCAATTAATTAATATTAAATCTTTTAACACTCAAGATAAAACTAATAATAATTCCAAAGATTTTGAAAAAAAAATAACTTTTCCTAATAATATTATTTATAATAAATTTGACAATGAATATAATATTAAAAAAGCTGATTCTGCTTTATCAAAATCTATTCATTTTACATCTAAAAGATTTATTGTTTCTGAAGTTACTCAATTTTTGAGAACTATGGATTATGGGATTATATATAATATTATTAAAGATGTTATTTTACTTGAATTTTTAACTTTAAGTCCTAGAAAAGCTAAAATTTTTTATCAATTACGAAATGCTCCATTTAATCTTTTTGAATTAGATGAACAATTAGCTAATTTATCTAATTCAAGTTCATCCTCAGAAAACAAATTATTAGATGAAAATTTTAAACTTGAATTATTTGAAAATTGCATTCTTAAAGATAATTAATAAATAATTGTTTTATTTTAAATTATAAATAATAGAAATATAAAATATAATAAGAGTATTGAAGTTTTTATTTGGCATAGTAAAAATTTTTTGTTTTTTCAAATGATATATGATTTATGGATTTTTATTTTATCTTTTTGATTTTATAATTTTTTTTTATTTCGATTTCTTTTCCTTTTTAAAAAGTTTGATTATAACTTGTAATTTTAGTATTAATATTTTAAAATTATTATTTATTTTATTTTTAGGTAATTATTTTGTTTTTTTTTATTATTATAAAAAAAAATGTTTTTGGAAATTAAGAATATTTTTGTCAGAGATTTATCTATATTTTTTCCGTTATTATTATAACAATATCTTTTTTAATTTACCTTTTTATATTTATTAATTATTTCATTATGAAATGGATTTTAAAAATAAACTATTTTCATTATGTTTTCGCTGTTTTACTTTGATAATTTACAATTTTATTAATTATTATTTTTTCATTTTCGTCAATTGGTTCTTAATCAGATCTAAAGTTGTAACATATCTCATCAGAAATATTCTGGTAAGTTTTTTCAGATTCATTAATTCTTCTTTTATATTGAAAATCCACTTTTCCATTTACTTTTCTTTAATAATATTGAATTAATATTTAATTCAATATTATTTATTATTTATACCATTTGGAATTTTTTTTCTATTTAATTATATTTATTGAATCTTTAGGTTTCGTTTTATAAATAGAAAGAATTGAAGTTGTTCATAAAAATAAGGTTGAATGTTTTTAGTCTCATTATTATTATTAATAATATATCAATTAGAAATGTTATAGTTTCACTTTATGATTCTTTTTTAGTTTCAATTATGTTATATTGTTCAATTATATTAAGGTGATGACATCTTTTTTGAATGTTTATTTCTTTGATTATCCTTATTTTCTAAGATTCTTCTTTATTTCTTTTTTTTAAAATTATTGTTATTGTCACTTTTTCTTTTGTTTTTTTTTTGTGTTCCTATATGTATTTTACTAAATTTTAATTCTCTTAATTTTTTAACTATAAAATAAATATTAATTGTATTATTATTATAATATTTATTTCAATTATTGAATCATTTATTTTTTCTGTTTGATTTTTAATGATATTTTTTAAGTTATTTTTTGATAAAAAGTGTTAAAATAAATTTTATTTTTTAAATTAAAATATGTCAAATCAACAATATGATACTAATAATGATATTGTTAGATATCAAGGGACTATTTCAGAATTTAATAATGAGAAAAATGATGAAGATAAAAAATATAATTGTATATATGCTTTTGATGAAGAATTAGCTGATACTTTAAATAATTATAGAAAAAAATTTAATAATAAAGATATAGTTTTAAGTAATCAGAAAGAAAATTATAACAGTGATAAAAGAGATTATTCAAATAATACTTTTGACATTGATTTTATTTGTAGTGAATCTTTTAGGAAAGAAAATGAAAATAAAGATTTTTTAGATAAACCTGTTTCACCTTTAAATATGAATAAAAATAATATAATTCATAATCATGTTCCAAATGGAATTTTTAAAAAGAAAATTATTACTAATGAACATAATAGTACAAATTTTGAATTAAGTTTAAATGATAATTCTAATTCAAGAAATAATAATTGTTTTGGGATTTATCAAAAAAATGTTAATTCAAAAACTGTAAGAAATAGTGTAGTAAAAGAAAATTTAGATGATTATAAAAATTTATCTGGGAATAAATTGGAAAATAAAATTGAAGATAAATTTGATTTAAATAAATTTAAAATTAATCCAATGGTTGAAAATCCAATAATTAAAAATCCTCAAACTGCGAAAAATAAAGTAAGAAACGTAGAAAAATTTATACTAAAAAATAATACTAATAATAACTTAAATAACACAAATAAATATAATATAAAAAAAGCAAATAATAAACTATTAGATTATAGTGATGAATATTTTGAAGAAGAAAAACAAAAAATAAATTTAGAATTAAATGATATAATTGATGATGATGAAGAAGAAGAAAGCCCTTTAACTTTAGATATCATTCAATCAATTAAACCAAGAAACCCAGTTCCTTATAATAAATCAAAAATAAATAAAAAGAAAAATAAAAGTGTAGAAAAAATAAATACGCATAATATACCTATAGCAAGAAATACTAATTTAATTGACAAAAAAAATAATAATTTAATAAATAATTTTAATAATAATAATTCTAACAATAATAATAAGACTGAAGTTAATTGTAATAATAATGAAAACAATTTAAATATAATTACAACTGTTGGAACTATTGAATTAGAAAATAATAGTAAAAAAATTTTAGAATATGAACGTTCACCTTATTCCAAAGGATTATTACAAAATAATTTAAAAGATAAAAATGAATATACAAAAAGTTCACCTTATATAAATTTAATTAATGATATTAAAATCAAAGAAAATGAAATACCAAAAAAAGGAAAAATTAAAAGAAGGAAAAGCACAGATTTACCTATAATTCAGAATTTGGAATCTATGAAAGATATTGTAATTAATGATTATATTAATAATAATGAAAATGAAGAGAAAAGTCAAATTTTAAGTAATAAATTTAAGTCAGAAAATATTAATGATGATTCTAGTGAAATTAATGAAGTTGAAAAGAAAAAATATAAAACTAATGAAGTAGATAATATTCAAACTAAAAATAAATATAATTTAAATCATAATGAAGGAGATATTGAATTACAATATTTAGAAAAATTATCTAAATTAAAAAAAGAAAACAATAAATTAATAGAAGACAATAAAATTTATATTCAAGAAATAGAAAAATTAAAAATTGATTTAGAAAATAAAAAAAAAGAAGAAATTAATTATAAAGCATCTTATGATACTATAATATTTGAATATGATGCTTTAAATAAAAAATTTGAAGAAATTAAAGAAAAATTTAAATTGAATGAAACTAATATAAAGGAAGTAGAAAAATTAAAAAATGAAAATGAAAATTATAAAAATAAAATAAATGAATTAAATGTAAAAGTGAATTCTTTAGAAAATACTATAAAAGATTTAGAAAATATAAATGAAAAAAATAAAACTGAAAATAGAGAAATAAAGAATTCTTTAGAGTTAATGAAAAATAATTATAATGAAGTAAAAACTCAATATGATGTTTTACTTATGAAAATAAATACCATAAATGAAGAAAATTATTCTTTAAAAAGAGAATTATTATTATATAAAAATTCAAATAATAATAATATAAATAGATTAAATGATTATGATAAAATAGAAAATAATAAAAATTTACAAATTAAAAATAATTTCTCAATGTTACAAAAAAATAAAAATAATAACTCAAAAGGCAAAATAATTAGATCATCATATGAAATAACAAGTGAAGATTATAATGATAATTCAATGTTAATTAAAAAAGATATAAGTTTTAATATACCAAATAATAATATAAATCCAATAATTAAGAATAATTCAAATTTGAATAAAAATAAACCAATAGAAACAATAACAAATAGTCATAGAAAATTTATTGGAATTAATCAAAATGATAGTAGTGGAGTTTCTTCATTATTAACAATAAATATTGATGCTCATAAAGATAATAACAATAGTAACATAATAAATAAAAAGAAAAAAATTGTTAGACAAAAATCTCTTCCTTCAGGAAATTTAAATAATTTTCCTTCTGAAGCAGAAATTATTAAAAATGAAGCAAAAATTAATAAAATTGAACAACAAATTATTGAATTTCAAAAAGAAAGAGATAAATATAATGATGAATTAAGTAAATTCCCAGAACATCCTAAACAACAAAGTTTAATTCATCAAAAAATAAATATAGAAAATATAATAAACAATTTAAATTTTCGAATAAATTCTTGTAAAAAAGAAGTGAGAGAAATTAAAAAAAATTTATATGGATAATTCACAAAAATAATAATTATTTAATTTTTTGTTGTTATAAATTAAAATAATTATAAATAAAAATTTAATTTTCTTTCATTTTTCAAAAAAATGAAAAAATTTCATTAATTTAATTTTAAACAAATATTTTTATTAAATGATAATTTTACAATATCCATATTTTATTATTAATATATTTTAATTGTATAATTATCATTTTTCAATTCTCAAAGAAAAAAAGGGAAAAAAATAACTTTATTATAAATAAATAAAAATTAAGAAGATTTTCCTTAAAATCCAAAAATGAAAATTCTTTACAAAGTACAGTAAATGTATCAATAATTAATAATATTATATTAAAATCTAATATAACAATAATATCTAAACCAGAACAATTTTAATAATAGTTTAATTTCTCAAGAAGATTTAGATGATTTAGAAATAACTGTTTTTGAAATGCCCTTAATAATAAGAAATAACTATTTATAAAATATCAAAAACAAAAAACAAAATTTATGTTTTAAATGAAAAATTTCATATATTATATTTACCTTGTAAGAATTTAGATAATTATTTTAAAATAAAATAAAACAAATTTAATGATGAAAAATATAAAAAAAAGAAAATTAAATTAATAAAAAAATGGTTGTTTCTTTATATGTATGTCAAATACCAGAAAATGTAACAAAAGAAGATTTAATAAATGCTTTCAGAGAAGTTTCAGGTTATATTGATACAAGAATAAAAGTAATATCTGACAAAGCAAGAATAGCTTTTATTGATTTTGAAGATGAAAAAAATGCAAATTTTGCAAAAGAAACACTTCAAGGATTTAAATTTACAAAAGAAGATAAAGGAATTATAATAAAATTTTCAGAAAATTCAAGGTTTAGTAAATTAAATAAATTTGATAGAAAAAATAATAATAAAAATAACAAAGAAAAAAATTATCGAGGAAGAAAAAGAATAAGATCTTTAAGTAAAGAAAGGACTAAAAATAATAATAATATAAATCAAAATGAAAAAATAAATAATCAAAATTTAAATAATAATAACAATGATATAAATAATCAATTAGAATCATTAGTAAATAACCCTTTAATTAAATTAATAGAACAATCAACTCAAAATTCAAATAATCAACTTTACCAAAATCAAACTCCTCAAAATCAATTATTAAAAAATTTAACATTATTAGCAAATGTTCAAAATACAAATTTCAATAATAACATTCAAAATAATAATTTAAATATAAATTCAGACCCTTTAGAAAATTTAATTTCAAAATATGAAAAAGAATTTTCTAATTTTGAACCTTTAAAAAATAAAGCAACAAATATAGTTTATGTTGAAGGAATTCCAATTGATGCTAAAGAAAGAGAAGTTGCTCATATTTTTAGACCTTTTCCTGGTTACAGAAGTTTAAGATTAATTGAAAAAGAAAAAAATGGAGAAAATACTATTTTGTGTTTTGCTGATTTTGAAAATGTTATTCAAAGTACTATTTGTATTAATACTTTACAAGGTTATAGATTTGATAAAAATGATTTAGTTGGTTTACATTGTTCTTATGGGATTAGTAAAAATAAAAAGATTTAGATTATTTCTTTTTTTCTGAATTTCTTTGATTAAAAAATTTGATTTGTTATGTTTTATAATAATAATATTATGTTATTTATCTAATTTTATATTATTAAATTGAAAGCAAAATCAATGAGAGATTTTATTTCTTTATTTAATTTAAATTAAATAAATTTAATATAAGAAAATACCTTGATTTGTTTTACAAAAAAACAATCAAATATTATTGAAATAAATAAAAAAAAATAAAAATATAAAACAAGATTAATGAATAAAAGATTAATAACAATAAATATTAGATAAAATTTTTTTTAAATAATAATAATAAATCTTATTTACTAAAATATATTTTATTTAATATCATATTACTATATTTCTATTTTATTTATTATTATTTTTTAATTTTTTAATATACACTTTTTCATCATTAAATAATAATAATTATAATATTATTAGTAATATCTAAAAATATCATTGAAAAATTATTGTCATAAGTCCATTGATAATCTGTTTTTTATTCCTTAATTTTCTTAAATTTTATCTTATTTTTTAGGATTTCACATTTTTTATCATAATAATTTCATTTTAAAATCAATTAATTATAAATTTAAATATAAATTAATAAATCATTTTTTATTTAATTATATAAATGGATCAAATAATCCAAGCTCAAAAAAGTTTTGCAAAGGATTTAAAAGATGCAATAGAATCTAAAGAAAGGAATGATGCAATATTAAATATAACAAATGCATCAAAACATCTTTTAATTTTGCAAAAAGAAATCGATGATGCTATTGCCAAAAATATAGAAATAAAAATCTCAATAATAACTGAAGAAATAGTAAACTATTTAACTGATTTTAAAAATAGAAGAGGATTAAGATTTGAAATCAGTTTTTCATTAAATAAATTATTTGATGTTTTATTAAGTGTTCCTTATTTTAAATATATATGTAATTTAGAGGAAAAACAAATAATTTTCTTTATTAATGCAATGATAAAATTAATAGAAAATTTAAGAGGAGTTTTAATATATCAATTAATAATAAGAAAAGCACATTTATATATGTCTTTTACGTTCCAAAACCATAAAAATTTACGAAAAATATTAAATGAATTAATGAAAGGTTATTATATACCCCATTCAAATCAATTTAGAACATTTAATGAAAGATTAAAAAATAGTAATATAATACCTTTAGTATCAAGTGATAACTCACAAGAAAAAGAAGAAGGAATAACTCAATTGATTGAATTAATTTCTAGAGCTTCTTTTTCAGAACAATTTGAATTATTATATATTAGTGGACCAGATGTTTTGATAAACTTATTAAAAGACCCAAGTGAAGAATATAGAAATGCATATTTAAAGTTTGGTAATTTATTATGTACTTTATGTTATTGTAATAGATTTATTATACAAGCTTATCCTGTTGTATCAGAAATACCTTCAAGTCAAAATGAAGATGAAAATTCACATAAAGTTAAGGAAAAAATTCCAAATAATGTTACTTTTATTTTTAACGATAAATTAGTTAAAGAAGATAAAGAATTAGAATTTCTTCATAATAAACCATATGAATTAACTTTTCAAAAAGAAATTTTAGAATTAAATGAAAAAATAATTGAGGTATGTTTACTATATATAAATACAGTAATTAAATTTGAAAAAATATTCCCTTTACAATATATATGTTATTTAATATTAAGAAGAATATATTTTAATTTCCCATCGTATAAACCAGAAATAGGAGATAATATAGTTTTAGTATTATCAAATTTATGTAAATTCACAGGTCAATTAGAATGGAACAAAAGTGTTGAATCAAGACAATTTGCATATTATTTATTAGCAAATGATAAAGATTTAGGAAAAAAAATTAAAAGTGCCACTGCAATTTCACCTTCTGATGTTAGATATGAAAATTTTATTTTAAAAAAAACTAATCTAACAATTGGGTTTAGTACTTTAGCTTCTATTGAAGCTGGGAAAAAAATTGAAAAAAAAATAGAAGTTTTAGATGAACAAAGTTTAGTTTATGTTTCTATGGGATTAGATGATAATGATGCTAATAATATTGCAATTAGGTTATATAAATATGATAGTGATTTAAATAAGTGGAATCAAGTTTATCAAAATGATGATTTAAAATTTGAAAATGGGATGAGAAAATTAGTTTTATATTCTAAAGAACCTTCTTTATATAAAATTATTTTTGATAATAGAAGTTCTTGGATTAGTAAAAAAACTCTATTTTATAGATTTGTTTTTCTTAAACCTATTATTAGTAATAAATAATAATAAATGGGTTTTTAAATGACCATTATTTAAATTAATATTTAAAAAAATATTTTTGATACTTTTTAATATAATATAAAATTAATTATCCATGTATTTCTTTTAATATTTCATCAATTTCATTTTCCATATTTTCATAATCTTTTTCATTATAAATAACATAATCAGAACCTTCTTCAAATTGTTTCAAAGTCATTTGATTTTGTAAAATATTTTTTGCAGTTTCTTCACTGCAATTATCTCTTTTAATAATTCTATCAATTAATATATTTTCATCTTTAACACAAATACAAATTATTGCTTGACATAAGGTAACAAAAATTTTAAATCTTAATAAAATAGCATTTTCAACAAAAACATATTTATTATTTTTAATAAATTTTTCTTGAAAAACAATATTGGCAAATGACATAAAAACTCTTGGATGAGTTATCATCTCTAATTGTTTTCTTTTTTTTGGATCTTCAAAAATTAGTTTTTTAATTGTTTGTTTGTCTAAAGTTCTCAAATTATTTTCATATTTCATTACAGAATTTCCAAAAACTTTTTCAATTTGATCTAACACTTCCTTTCTTGATAAAACTTCTCTATTAATTTCATCAATATTAATAATTGTAGCATTATATTTTTTTTTTAAATATTCTGTCACTGTTGATTTCCCTGAAGCAATTTGTCCAGTAATTCCAATTAAAGATAATTTTGATGTTAAATATTTATATATTATATATATTATTGCTGATTGAATTATTATTGTTAATATACTGAAATCAAAAAGGAAATATATTATCAAAAAGTTTATTATGAAAATAAATAGCGATAAAATTTTTTGGTATTTTTTTTGAATAGAAAAATTTCTTTGATTTTTTCTTTTAAATATTCTAGTTAAAAAAAATTCTAAAATTAAAACTGATATAATTACAAAATTATAATGTACAAATAAGAAATATTCAATCATTTATGAATTTAAAATATTTAAATAGAATGAAATTATTTATTAATTAACTATTTAATTAATATATTTATAATAAAATATGATTTATAATTCGAATCTTGCTCTTCAAAATAAAAAACTTTAACAGCATCCTTTCTTAACATCATTCTCTTTATTATTATTTAAATTAATTTTTCCTTTATTTCTTTCATTCATTTCATTTATTTTTCTTTGATTATATTCCTCTTGCATTTTCTTATCTTCAGCTAAATAATCATAATTAGGATCTAAGCATTTTTTTGCAATATCAGTAAAAAGAGAATTAATTCCTCTATTAGACAAAGCTGAAGTAGATTTAAAAATCGCATTTATTTCTTTTGCAAATAATTTTCCTTCCTTATCAGAAACTTGTTCATTTTCATATAAATCAGATTTATTTCCTACTATAGCTAAAATAAGATCTGAAATTGAATTATCCATTATTTCTTTATACCAATAATTTTTTAAAGTCTCAAATGAAGGTTTATTGGTTATATCATACACTAATATTATAACTTTTGCATCTTTATAAAAAATTTTTGCTAAAGATTTAAATTTTTCTTGGCCTGCTGTGTCCCAAATATCAAATTTAATTGATGTGTTTTCATTTAAATTTATTGTTTTTGTTAAAAACTGAGCACTTGATGAAGTTAACGTTTGAGGATCAAATGTGTTGGTTGTATAACGAGATATTATACTTGTTTTTCCTACTCCTGATTCTCCGATCAAAACAACTTTCACTGTTTCCATTATTATTTTATTTTATATATTTTTTCTTTATTGTTCTAATGTTTTATTATATATTTTTATTTAAATATTTAAATGTTTTTTCCTAATCTATTTTTAATAAATTTAATTGTGTATTAACTTTTTTTATTTTGGATTATTGGTGTCAGATAATCGGAATGAATAAAATATGAATTAAATGAATAATACTTTTTTTAAAAACTCTTTTAGAATTTTGGAGCAATATTCTGAGTTTGAATGACTTTTATTTTTTGACAATTTATTATTTTTACTGGCTTTGGAATCATTTTTCTTTAGATATATTTAAACTTGACTTATTTAAACATTTCTACTTTAGATTTGCCTATTTAAGATAGTGAATTTAAATAATTTAAATTGTTCTATTCTAGGATTTGGAGCTTTCTACTCTTTGAATGAATTTTTCAATTTCTGAAAAAAATATTTTAACTAATTTAATGCTTTCTGTGATCATGTTATTTATTAAACAAATGAATCAACTCTTTGAAGAGGTTATTTTTTAATAACTAAATAAATATTCTTTCCATTGATTTTATAATATTGTTATCATCATCTTAAATAAAAATAAATTCATCATCATAACCACTAATTCAATTTATAAATACTACAATTGAAAAAAAGAAAATATTTGTAATCTCCAATTCATATATTATAAAATAGCATCTGATTCCTTTAAATTTTAAAACAAAGAAAAAAACTTATATGATTTTCCCATTTTTAAAAAGTGAAATTTTGATTGTGCTCCTTTTAAGTGGATTATTGTAAAATTTTATAACCATCATTCAATATTATCTTTTACTATTTTATGACTTAATATTTATTATTTTTATTATAATGTCCATCATTATGTGACTAATTTTATAATTAGTTTTTAAAAAATAATTATAGTTCATAATTTCATATTTACAATAAATTTACAATATTTAAAATGAGTAATTTATATCGAAAATTTGAACCAAAAATTTTTTTATTATTAAAAGAGAAAAAGATTTTAAAATAAATTCAATAATTTGAAAATTTTTGAAATAATATAATTAGACAATTTTCAAAAAATAAATAATATATTTTCATGATTTTATACAAAAAATATTTTATTATACTTAAATTATTTTTCTAAAAATTCAATTTCTCCTTTAATGAAACTCAATAATTTTAATTTTTCTGTTGAATTTTCTTGTAATAAAACTTCTTTGTAATTAGAATATAAATTATCAATTTCTTTTTTTCTTATAATTTTAAATGGAATATATTCTCTTTCAAAATGATGGCAAAACACAAAATCATTATTTAAAATTTTCATAGTAGGTTTAGAAACAAATTGAAATAATCTTAAAAAATTTTCATTAAATAACATTTCTTTTAATAATTCAAATTCTTGAACTGTTTTAATATATGTTATAATATCCATATAATAATGAATCTTCTT
>JAEEGL016053868.1_pt1 | contig 35090 bp, 22 predicted proteins | sample 9134231 | NCBI WGS metagenome assembly JAEEGL01 (sample SAMN16246548, study PRJNA631951) | gut metagenome | biome: gut microbiome; feature: rumen; material: fiber-attached | host: Bos | place: Iran: Karaj | collected 2018-10 | reverse complement strand
ATTGCAGCAGCAATGGGTATTACTGTAGATAGAGTGCATGAAATTCTCAAGATTTCTCAGGAGCCATTTTCTCTTGAGACTCCTATCGGCGAGGAGGAAGATAGCCACATTGCAGATTTCCTTCCAGACGAGAATGTGCCAGTTCCAGCTGAGGCTGCTACATTTACACTTCTCAAGGAACAGCTTCATGAGGTGCTTGACACTCTTACAGAGCGTGAGCAGAGAGTTCTTATCCTCAGATTCGGTCTTGAGGATGGCAAGGCTCGTACTCTTGAAGAGGTTGGTAAGGAGTTCAACGTTACTCGTGAGCGTATTCGTCAGATTGAGGCAAAGGCTCTTAGAAAGCTCCGTCACCCAAGCCGCAGCAGAAAGTTAAAGGATTATTTGGATCAGTAAATGATAAAATTGTCTCCAAGATTACAAATAGTATTTGATATGATTCCTACCTGCCATACCTTGGCAGATGTAGGAACAGATCATGGTTATTTACCAATTGCACTTCTCGAGAATGACATTGTCGAGAAGGCTATAGCAATGGATATCAATCAAGGCCCATTAGACAAAGCCAAAAGTAATATTATTGCAACGGGCTTTGCTGAAAGGGCAGAGCTTCGCCTTTCAAATGGATTGGAAAAACTTGATGTCAATGAGGCACAGGTGATTTCAATCTGTGGAATGGGTGGTACATTGATTGGCAAGATTCTTACAGCAGGGGAGAACGTGGCAAAATCCGCAGCATGCGTGATAATAGAGCCACAATCCGATTACTATTCCTTAAGAAAGCTTCTTATGGAAATGGGGTTCGTAATTACGGATGAAAATCTTACTTGCGAAGAGAACAAGATATATCCCATAATAAAGATGTATTATGAACCAGATGCAAGCAAGCGAATGAGTCTATCAGATGCGGAGCTTGAGTACGGTCCAATAATTATCAGAAACGCACCAGAGCTTTTGACAAAATTGCTAGACAAAAATAAAAAGGAATATAGCTCTATTCTTTCCTCTCTTGAGAGTCAGGCATCAACAAGTCAGGCTATCGAGAACAGATGCAAAGAATTAAAGCATCAGTTAGAACTAATCGAAGAGGTGCGAAATATAATGTAGGAGGAGTGGGGATATGGCAAAAGTAATCATTAACAACCAAGAAGAGACTTATGAGGATGGCATCCGTTTAGTTGATATTGCAGCCATTCATCAAAAGGAGTTCAAGGACGATATTGTGCTGGCAAAGTACAAGGGCAACCTTACAGAGCTGCACAAAGCTATTACTGGCGTAGGGGAGCTACAATTCCTTACCACAGCAGACAAGGATGGTCGAAGAGCGTATAGACGAAGCGTTGTATTTTTGCTTCAGCGTGCTTTGATGGATGTATATCCACTTCCTGCAAATCCTTACCTTAGAGTTGAACATTCTTTAGGACAGGGTGACTTTTGCACAATTGAGGGCGTTGGCGAGCTCACAGATGAGAATCTAGCAGAGCTCAAGAAAGTAATGCTTGATTTGGTTGATCAGGATATTACCTTAAAGAAATATTCTATCAAGACCAGTCAGGCGAAGGAAATGTTCCATAGCTTCAATATGAAGGACAAGGAACAGCTTCTAAAATACCGAACAAGTTCAAATATTAATGTGTATGATTTGGATGGTTGCATCGACTATTTTTATGGTTATATGGTTCCATCTACAAAGTACCTTAGATATTTTGAGTTAATAAAATTTGAAAATGGCTTCATGCTCATGTACCCTAATGCTGACAAGCTTACAGGGAATACACGAGTTCCAGCTGAGTTCAAGAATCCTATAAAGCTATTTAATGTACAGCAGGCATCTTCAGAGTTTGGACGCACCATGGGTGTGCCAACTGTTGGTGCATTAAATGAAGCGATTGCCAAAGGGCGAATCAAAGACATCGTCCTTTCTCAAGAGGCAATAATGGAGCGAAATATCGGCGACTTGGCCAGAACAATCGCTTCAAACAAAGATGTTAAATTTGTAATGATGGCAGGTCCTTCTTCATCAGGAAAGACTACCTTCTCGCACAAATTATCTGCTCACTTGCGAGCTTTGGGGTGCGTCCCACATCCATTGCCGCTTGATGATTTCTACTTGAATCGTGACCAAATGCCAATAGATGAATATGGAGAAAAGGATTTTGAATCTATCGAAGGCCTTGATATTCCATATTTCAATGATTGCATGGTTCGACTTTTGAAAGGCGAAAGAGTACTTCTTCCTAATTTCAATTTCAAGATTGGAAAGAGAGAGTACAACGATCATTACATGCAGCTTGGCGACAATGATATTCTCGTAATAGAGGGTATTCATGGCCTAAATGACAGAATGAGTGCGTCGCTTCCATCAGAGAGCAAGTACAAGATTTATCTATCTGCGCTTACACAGCTTTCTATTGATGAGCACAATCCACTATCAACAGCTGATGGTAGATTGATTCGTAGAATCGTCAGAGATTCGAGGACGAGGGCAACTTCTGCGGCTGAAACCATTGCAATGTGGGATTCTGTTAGACGTGGTGAGGAGAAATATATTTTCCCATTCCAGGAAAAAGCAGATTATTTATTTAATACGGCCTTGATTTATGAGATGGCTGTGCTAAAATTATATGTCGACCCACAGCTTTATGCTATTGAACCGGATCATCCAATGTATCCAGAGGCAAAGCGTCTGATAAAGCTATTAGATTATTTCTTACCAATGTCGCCTGATGTTATTCCAAACAATTCATTAGTGCGTGAATTCATTGGTGGTTCTTGCATTCTTTAGGATGTAAATAAATAATTAAATAAAAGGTCCGATGAGTAGTCGCTGCCTTATTGTAATGATAGGGGAGAGGAAAGTCCGGGCTTCACAGGGCAAGGATGCCGGCTAACGGCCGGTGGAGGTAACTCCAAGGACAGTGCAACAGAGATATACCGCCCATAGCAATATGGGTAAGGGTGGAAAGGCGGTGTAAGAGACCACCGTACTGTTGGTAACAACAGTAGCCATGTAAACCCCATCCGAAGCAAGTTCTAAGATGCGCGTACGCGGCCCGCCAGCGCAAGGTTGAACGCTTGAGGCTGTTGGCAACAGCAGTCCTAGATAGATGACTACTTTAAATGACATAACCCGGCTCACAGTCGGGCCTTTTTTATATCTAAGATTATGGCTCCCTTATTTAGGGAGCTGTTTTTATTTTATTTTTTGTGTAGCGGGCACGCGGTATTTGTCTGACTATATGGGAATAATGACTAAAAAGACGTGCGAATAACGTGGGGGCGTGGGAATTATTTACAAATGTGAAATTTTTGTGTCTGAATGGCTGAAATCGTGTTATAATTTATAATAGTTAGCTTGGGAGTATAAGAGTTATGGAGGTACTCGTTGTTATGTATTAAAAGGATGGTGTAAAATGGAATATCAAGTAGGCGATTATTTAGTTCATGAGGGCAGTGGAGTTTGTCAGATTGAAGATATAGATGACATGGAACTTATGGGCAAGGGTTCGCGCAAGACCTACTACTGTATGTCTCCTGTATTTAAGTCAGGAGCAAAAGTTTTTACTCCAATTAGTGGCTCAACTGTTAGACTACGTCCAGTAGCAGAGTCGGGAACATTCACTAAAATTCTTGAACATATTGACGACATCAAGTGCATCGAGGAGCCAAACGACCGAGCTCTGCAAGAAAAATTCAAAGAAGTCATGGCAGAGTTTACTCCTGAGGCTATGGCTAGTGTCGTAAAGACAGTACTTCTTAGAAAATGGAATCGTATAGAGTCAGGCAAAAAGGTTATGGCTCTCGACGAAAAGATTCTCAGCGTAGCTGGACGCAAGCTATATGAGGAGATGGCTTTCTCAATGGGAAAAGATATTGAGACTGCACAGCATTTATTTGAGAATACTGTTAAGGAACACTCATCTAATACTGTTTTGTTAGGGGCATAATTAATGAAATTTCCGTATGCTAGGATTTCAAACAACATAAAAAATAATAATGGTCTTGTTACAGCATTAAATCTGTTGGACAAGGCCATTACTTATATTACAGTTCTTTTGTATATTATTTATCTGGGGTACGGGTATTCTCGTATTTCTAAGGACGGAGGCTTGCTTCTTTACAGGAGCGTGCTGATTCCTTCGATTTCCTTCATTGTAGTTAGTTTGTTTAGACGAATTTTGAGTGCACCAAGACCTTACGAGGTCCTTGGTTTTGTTCCAGCGCTTAAAAAAGACACGGTGGGGCGCAGTTTTCCTAGCCGTCATGTTTTTTCTATATTCATGATTTCTATGACATATCTACAGACATCTGTTGTAATGGCAGTTGTAATTTCAGTTATGGGCATCGGACTTGCTATTATTCGAGTGGTAGGAGGGGCTCATTTCATCAAAGACGTGGTTGCGGGAGCAAGCATGGCTATTTTGATTTCCGTTATTTGTTATGGTATTTTGTGTGGCGTTTTTGGCCTTATTATGCTACCATTTTAATTAAATATATATGAAAATGTAATTAAGGGAGTCTTCTTAATGAAAAAGAACGCAAAAAAGGCGTTAGCCACGTTAATTAGTGTTCTTGGCTCAGCGCTTGGTATTTATATTGGTGGATATTGGTTATTTGTTAGGCCAGTCTACTGGTTAGTTACCAGGTTTACTGGCAGTACTCTTACAGCGGGGATTCTACTTATCAATGTAATCAAGATATTTGTCGCATCAACGATAGGAGGGGCTATTTGGTGTTTATGCGATATTATCGCTGGTCATTTTCGCGAGTTACCAGATGATGACGAGTAATGCAGAGATAGGTTGAATAGATTTTATTTAATTATTGGGAGGTAAGATGTAATGACAGGAAACGTAATTGTGGGACAGTCAGGCGGACCGACCGCCGCAATCAACTCTTCTTTGGCAGGAGTTTACAGGACAGCAAAAGACCGTGGCGCAGGCAAGGTCTTCGGTATGTTACACGGTATCAAGGGACTGATGGAAGAGCAGTACATTGATCTCTCCGATTACATTAAGAATGATTTGGATGTTGAGCTTTTAAAGCGTACACCAGCTGCTTATCTTGGCTCTTGCCGATTTAAGCTTCCTGAAATCCATGAAGACATGGAAACTTATGAAAAAATCTTTGGAATTCTTAACAAGCTAGAAATCGAAGCTTTGATTTACATTGGTGGTAACGACTCTATGGATACCATCAAAAAGCTTTCTGATTATGCTATTCTTACTGGTTCTAATATAAGGTTCATCGGTTGTCCAAAAACTATCGATAATGACCTAGCTCTTACTGATCATACCCCTGGTTATGGTAGTGCAGCAAAATATATTGGTACATCGGTAAAAGAAATTATCCGTGATAGTTATTGTTTGGAGTACAACAAAGGCCTTGTTACTATTGTAGAAATTATGGGACGTAATGCTGGATGGCTTACAGGTGCATCCATCCTTGCAAAGGGCGAGGATTGCGAGGGCCCAGATTTGATTTACTTACCAGAGGTTGCCTTTGACATTGAGAAATTCAAAGATAGAGTAGTTAAATTACTTAAGACACAGCCATCAGTCGTTGTTTGTATATCTGAGGGTATTCATACAAAGGATGGCAAATATGTTTGCGAATTAAGTAATAATGTAGAATTCGTAGATGCATTCAATCACAAGCAGCTCACTGGAACTGCAGCTTATCTTTGCAATTACATTGCAAGTGAGGTTGGATGCAAGACTAGAGCAATCGAGCTTTCAACACTTCAAAGAGCTGGCTCGCACCTAGCTTCTCGTGTTGATATCCTTGAAGCATACCAGGTTGGTGGTGCTGCTGTACTTGCAGCTGACGAAGGGGACACTGGCAAGATGGTCACTCTTATCCGTCATTCTGATGATCCATATCAGTGCGGTACAGAGGTAAAGGATGTTCATAAGATTGCAAATGATGAAAAGCTAGTTCCACGTAATTGGATTACACATGATGGAACATATGTTACAGAGGCATTTGTTACATATGTTAGACCTTTAATTCAGGGTGATGTTTCTCCAATTATGGTTGATGGTATTCCTAGACATATTTATAGACCAGTAAAGAAATTGTTTTCTTCAGAAGAGGGTTAATGTATTAAACTAATCGGGAGGGGTTATAAATGCAGGTATTTCATGGAACAATAATAACTTGTGATGACAACAACACGATTGCAAATTATCTAGTTGAGCGCGAGGGGAGAATCGCGTACATTGGCGAGACACTTCCTACTCAATATGAGGTGGTTCCGCCTATTGAACTGGGCAATAATGTTATGGTTCCAGCTTTTGTAGACACACATTTGCATTATTCAGGATTTTCAATCTTGCATAGAATGTTTCCAATTAATGATACTGATTCAAATGCAAAGATTCTCGAGAAGCTCAAAGAATATGCTAGCAGTACTCGCGAGAGTATAGTAGTTGGATTTGGAGCTACTGAGTTTGCAGTTTCAGAGGGATATCTTATTCTAAAAGAGCAGATGGATGTTGCCTGCCCAGAGAAACCAGCATTTATTATCAAACACGATGCTCACTCAGGTGTAGCAAATACATTATTTATTAATGCAATTCATTCAAAGGTGGAGAACCTTAGAGGCTTTAATCCTACTACTGGAGAATTAAAACAAGAAGCTTTTATGGCTGCCTGCGAATTTATTACCCATGGACTCTCAACCAAAAAGGTAATTGATTCCATGGTTGAAACTTCAGACTTTTTAGCTAGCAGAGGTATTGGCCTTATAGCCTCTGCTAGTGGACTTGGCTTCATACGAGACTATGATTTTGATATGGAGAGGTCTGTGGCAAAGGGACTCGATAATGGAATGCAAATCCGAGTTGCTTATCAGAGTTCAAATGTTGAGAAAATCAGCCGCAAGGACATGACAAGAGTGGTGTTTGCTAATCTTGATGGTACTTTTGCAAATCAAGATGCGGCCTTGATTGACAATTATGCAACAGTTAATAATAAGGGCGTTTCCTATTTTGAGGATACAGAAGTCCAAAAATTCTGCATAAATGCCAACCGTGCAGGTTTCCAAATAGCGCTTCATGCAGTTGGCGACGCAGCCTTTGAACAGGCTGTAAATGCTATTGCAATGGCTCTTGAGGACTATCCGAGATATGACCATCGCCATATTATTCTTCATGGTTGTCTTCCAACAGAGCGTGCGCTAAAGACTTGCGCTAAATACAACATTATGATTTCTGTAAAGCCGTCTTTGCTTTCTCATTTAGAAGGCGTGGATGATTTCATAAAGGAAATGCTTTCCGAGGAGAGAACAAACGCTATAAATCCTCTTAACACAATTGTTGAAAAGGGAATCAGAGTATGCTTCAATTCTGATGCACCTGCCTCAGATCCAAATCCTATCAGATGGATTCATGATGCTTGCAATAATCCAAACAAGGATGAGTCAGTTTCTGTTTATGAAGCACTTAGGATGGCAACCTTTAATGGAGCATTCTCATTATTTGATGAGAAGGAGCGTGGCTCCCTTGAAATGGGAAAGAGCTGCGATTTGACAATACTAGACGCCAATCCATACGAGGTTCCAGTAGAAGAACTGAAAAATATTAACGTAGCAGAAATGTACCTTAAGGGCAAGCCTTACCAGCGCTCTCGAATGGGCTCGATGGCTACCTTGCTGAGAGGTATGTTCCCACAGTAAATCAATAAACAAATAATAAGGCGCCCCTTTAAAAAGGGGTGTCTTTGTAATTTAGGAGAAAAGAATGTCATTATCACTTATTATCGGAAGCTCAGGAAGCGGTAAATCAACAAATATCTACACCCGCATTATAAAAGAGTCAATGGAGAATAAAGACAAGAATTTTCTGGTGATTGTTCCGGAACAATACACCATGTCTACCCAGAGACTTCTTGTTTCTATGCATCCTAATAAGTGCATTATGAATATAGATGTCCTTTCGTTTAACAGACTTGCTTATAGAGTATTCGAGGAGCTAGGGGCGGCAGTACATGATGTCTTAGATGACACAGGTAAGGCTTTGGTTATACGCAAATTAGCTGATTCAGAATGCGAAAAAATGCAAGCCCTTGGAGGTAATATCAAGCGAATCAATTATATTACCCAGGTAAAGTCTCTTATTTCTGAGTTGACTCAGTACAATATTACCCCAGAAAAGCTTCAAACTATGATTGATACACCGACAATGTCTCAAAGCTTTAAGAGGCGTGCATCGGATCTTTTGATAATGTACAAGGCGTTTTTGGACTTTATTGAGGGCAAATATGTTACGACTGAGTCTATTCTTTCAACTCTAAACATGTTGTTGGAGGATTCGCAGATAGTAAATGGTTCAACTGTAGTTTTGGACGGATTTACAGGATTTACACCAATCCAATACCAGCTAGTGGAAAACATGCTAAAACTTTGTGATGAAGTGGCGGTTACAATCACGGCTGATGTGGATATCCCATTGTTTGAGGCCCAGGCAGATGACAAGCTTTTTGCAATGTCTTCGGAATTTGCCATCAGAATGAATGGACTAGCAAAGGGGGCACATGTAGAGATAAATGACCCTGTATTTATTACAGGTGAGAATGGTTGGTTATCGGAAAACGGCCCACTAAGTTTTTTGGAAAAGAATATTTTTAGAAATAAATCATGCTTATATCAGGAGGACGCCAGTGAATCAATTTACTTGCGAAGCCTGAGGAATCCTAGGGATGAGCTTAGATTTATTGCTATTACTATAAATCGTTTGGTTAGACAGGGAATGCGTTACAAGGATATCGCTGTGGTAGCGCCTAATCTTGAGGAATATCGCTATATGATTTCTGGAATCTGGAAGGATTATGATATTCCTTATTTTGTGGACGCCAAGACAGAGATATTATTCCATCCTATGTCTGAGGCACTTGATGCATTGTTTGATATTTTTACGAAAAATTTCCGCCGAGAAGATGTGATGAGATTTTTAAAATCTGGACTTACAGATCTTTCTTATGAGGAAATTGATTTTCTCGAGAATTACCTAGTTTCGACTGGAATAAGGGGTAAGAATAAATATTTTCATCCTTTCGCAATTCGCTCAAATGCTTTTTCTGAGGATGCGGATTTGCTTAGGGTAAATGAGATAAGAAATAAATTCGCACCACAGCTAGAAACATTCTCAAAGGCTATTTCAAAGAATTCAACTGTGAGAGGAATTGCAACAGCCCTCTATATGTTGATTACAAGCTTTGGCTTTGAAAAAAAGATAAATGAGCGCAGGGAAAAGTATGAGGATGTTGATGCGATAAAGACAAAGGAATATAGTCAAATTTACCAAGTCATAATGAACATTCTCGATAAGCTAGTTGCAATACTAGGGGATGAGGTAATGGATTTGGAGGAGTTTCATGATGTTTATGCAGCGGGGCTTTCTGCCGCTAGTATAGGCGTTATTCCACCGGCAAATGATAGCGTTATTGTCGGCGATATTGAAAGAACTCGTCTTTCAAATATAAAGGTATTGTTCTGTCTTGGGGCGACAGATACAGCAATTCCAAAGAAGGTGGAGAATGGTGGTATTCTTTCACAGCTTGAGAGAGAACAGCTTTTGGATGCAGGATTTGAGTTGGCACCATCAGATAGACAAAAGTCATTTAGACAGAGATTTTATTTATATTTGATGCTCACGAAGCCAAATCAAAAATTATATATTACAGTGCCTAGAGTAAATATATCTGGTGATGCTGCGGCGCCATCATATTTGATTGGATTAATTGAGAAAATGTTTGAAACGATTTCTCTAGTCGAAATCGAGGAATTTGATTTAGAGGACAAGCTACTTTCACAGAAGAGTGCTTTGGATTGTTTGATTGAGCTTCTCAATACTGTTACGACAGAAGGCTTTGAGGCTCTATCAGAAGACCAATTGATAGCACTTAAAGAATTATTACATTGGGCAAAGGAAAATAAGGAAATTCACCTTGAGAAAATATTTGATGCGGCATTCTTCCAGCATAAGGAGGAGACTGTTTCTTCGGATATTATGCTTGCCATAAATGAGGTGCTAAATCAAGATGAGACTGTTTCTGGTTCTGTTACAAAATTTGAATGCTACAACCAATGTGCATATAAGTATTTTCTAAATTATATTCTAAGGCTTAAGCCGAGAGAAGAGTTTGAGTTATCAAGCATTGATTTGGGAAATTTCTGTCATGATACATTGCGCAGATATTCTCAGAGCATCAAAGAAGATAAGAGAAGCTGGCATGATATCTCGGCGGATGAGAGGGAACCATATATAACCCAGGCAATCCAGCAGACCTTTGAATCTATGCCAAAGGTACAGACTTTGGAGGATGATATTCAAAGGTACATTATCGAGGGTATGAAGGATACTCTTCGTTATACTGTTGATGTGATTACTGAACAGGTAAAACGAGGCGGCTTCGAGCCTGCATATTTCGAAGAAAATATAGAGAAGATGGTTAATGATGCTGAGGGAGAGCCTGTTGCAAAACTTATTGGAAAGGTTGACCGTATAGACGTTACTGCAGATGAGAATAAGGCTGTCCGCATTATCGACTACAAATCCAGCGCCAGAGATTTGGATTTGAAAAAGTGTTATGCTGGTATTTCTATGCAGTTACCAATTTACATGGGAGCTGTTTTGGAAAAACTTCAGGATAAATATCCGAATGCAACCCTTCACCCAGCTGGAATGCTTTATTACAAAGCTACAAATGAATTTGTGGATTCTGCAAAACCAAGCGAAGAGGATAGATTAAAGCAAAATCAAATGACGGGATATATTCTCGATGATAAGGAATTCTTTGAAGCTTTTGATTCTACATTGGTGGCAGGGGATGATTCCAAAAAGAAATCCTCAGTTGTTAATCTGACGCTGAAAAAGGATGGAGCGGCAAATAAACAGGGGTCTAGTGTGCTTCCTGAGGAGGATATGCACACACTAATGGATTATAGTTATGCTGTTGCTGCCGAGACTGCTACAAATATTTTGGAGGGCAAATTTGATTGTAGGCCAGCCAAAGAAGGGGCGACAATTGTTGGCTGCGAATATTGCGATTTTAAGGCGGTCTGCCATTTCGATGAGAATGTGGCTGGTTACAGAGTAAAGCAGCTTGATGATATTGGAAAAGGCGATGTTATCGGTGCTATGAAAGAAAAGCTAGAGGGCAAAGGAGAGGACACTAGTGAGTCTAACTAAAGAACAAGAACAAGTACGAGATATTCACGGAAAGAATATGCTGGTTAGTGCCGCTGCTGGTAGTGGAAAGACCTTTGTACTAGTTGAGCGAATTATCAAAGAAATATTAGATGAAAAAAGTGGTTTTGATGTTGATAGAATTTTGGTAGTTACATTTACAATTGCTGCTGCTAATGAAATGAAGGAGCGAATTAGAAAGGCAATTGATGAAAAGGCTCAGCAGCCTGATGCCAATGAAAGAATCCGTTCCCAGGCCACTCTTATTCATAATGCCCATATACGAACAATCGATAGTTTTTGTAATTGGGTTGTAAAGAATTATTTTTATGAGATTGACAGAGAGCCATCATTTAGATATGGCACAAGTGGCGAGCTAAAGATGATGGCGGATGAGGTTTTTGAGAATCTTTTACGTGAACGTTTGGCAGGAGATGAACCTGAGTTCAAGACACTAGCTGATTCTTATATCGTTCAAAATAGGACAGGGGATTTAAAGGGGATTGTTCAAACACTTCATGAGAAGGCGGTCAGCTTTGCTTGGCCCAATGAATGGTATGATAATTCACTTCGTATATACGATATTAATTCGGCGCTTGAGTTGGAAAACGCGGATTTTATCAAAGAGATAATGTCCATGACTGATACAATTATTCAACATTATATTTCAAAGGCAGACAAGCTTTTGTCAATTAGTGAGACTGATTTTTCAGCCATATCTGACGAAAAGAAATTACCAACTCTTTACAAAGAAATTAGATTGCTCCAAGGAATAATTGATGCAAAGTCTTTCCATGAAAAGTATTTAATTATTAATCAATTTGAGTTTCCTAAATACTCGGCTACTAATTTGGGGCTTGAGGATTATGAAAAGGATTTGGCAAAGAGCATTCGCGATGATTACAAAGAGGAAATTCAAAAGTTAAAGAGCAAATATTTCAACTTGGATATTGAAGAGTTATTTGATGCCTTAAAATACGTTGAGAGACAGGCTACCACTCTTATCAATTTCACGCGAGAATATACAAATCGTTTATACGAAGAAAAGTGCAAGAAGAGTATATTTGATTTTAACGATATAGAGCATATGGCTCTTGAAATTCTCAGGGAAAAGGATTCAAAGGAGCATGAAAAGAGACCGGTTGCTGTTGAGCTAAGCCAGCATTTTAAAGAGGTTATGGTAGATGAGTATCAGGATTCCAATGAGCTGCAAGAACAAATCCTTACAGCAATTAGTGATGGTACAAATTACTTTACAGTAGGTGACGTAAAGCAATCAATTTATTCATTCCGACAGGCAACCCCGCAGTTATTTATAGACAAGTTATATTCTTATCCTATCTCTTCCGATGATGTGGATGGGAAAGACATTCGAATAGATTTAGATAACAATTTCAGAAGCCGTGGAGAGGTTTTGAATTTCTGCAACCAGGTATTTTCTCCCATGATGCAGGAGGATATAGGCGGTGTAAGATATGACGAAAAGGCGGCGCTAAAAGTTGGTGATACAACATTTGTAGGAGATACAAATGATTATCAGCCGGAAATTCTTATTGCAGAGCAGATTAAGGATGCAATGAAGGAGCTTGGCATCGAAAACAAGGATTACTTACAGGGACTTGTTGCTGCAAAAAAGATAAAGGAAATGCTTGCGGATGATTTTCAAGTAAGTGAGAAAAAAGATGGAAAAAGGGCGCTCCGTCCAATGAAGTTTTCGGATGTGGTTATATTGCTTTCGGCTCTAAAAGGGCATGGTCAACACTATGTTGATGCCCTGAGAGATAGCGGTGTTCCAGCATATTTGTCTGAGGAGACTGGCTTTTTTGAGCGAGAGGAAATCGAAACTGTTTTATCAATGCTAAATGTTATCGATAATCCTTTCAATGACATTCCCCTTGCGGCAGTACTTCATTCTCCTATGTTCAACTTTACGTCAGAAAGACTTGCGCAAATCAGGGCTACGGATGTTGAGTCCAACTTATATTCATGCCTGAGAAAATACGCTGAGAGTGAAGACAATGAGGATATTGATTGCTTTTTAGATACTCTAAATTATTTTCGAGATATGGCTATTGATACACCAATTCATGAGTTGATTGAGGCTATTCTCGAAAAGACTGGATATGGCACCTATGTAAGTGCACTTGAACTGGGACAAATGGCATCTGCAAATCTCAACAAGCTTGTTGATGAGGCTATAAGTTTTGAGAATACTAGCTTCAAGGGCTTATCAAAGTTTGTAGCTTATATCGAAGGTTTAAGGACTTACGAGGAGGACTTAGGCTTAGCAAAGACCGTTGGCGAGAATGACAATGCTGTTAGAATAATGACTATTCACAAGAGTAAGGGCTTGGAGTTCCCGGTTGTATTTGTGGGCAGCTGTGAGGCGGGACTCCGTGAGGACAAAAATAATTTTGCCTTCGATCAAGATTATGGATTTTCTCTGGAATACAAAAATCCGCAGACGAGAGCATCCTTCAAGCCTTGCTTCTATAATTACATAAAAGAAAAGGCTGCGGATAGAGAATTAGGTGAGTTCTATAGAAAATATTATGTTGCATTGACAAGACCTGTTGATAAGCTAATAATCACTGCTGCTATACAATCTACAGAAAAGAAACCTATTGCAGTTACTCTAGAAGAGTACAAAGCAGATGGGACATTGATTGATTATTTCACTAGAAAGAATTCAAAGTCGGCAATTGAAATTTTTATTAGGGCACTAGATGCTTCTAACAGTTCTGTAAAACCACAAATAATTAGCTGCAATGATTTGTTTACAGATCAGGTTACACAATCAATTAATAAAGAACTTGTCCGTAGACAATTAGTAGATATTTTGGAGGAGGAAAATCAGGAAGAATCTAATATCGTAAATACGATATCGTTCCAGTATGCTGATGCTGAGGACAGTAATTACAAAAGCAAATATTCTGTCTCAGAAATAAAGCATCAGGCGATGGAGGAAGCTTTTCAGTTTAACGATGATGCCACTCCCGTTTTTATTCACCAAGAAGAGGAAAGCTATATTCCTTTATTTATGAGAGGCAAGGAAATGACAGAGGAGAGCAATGTTCCTGCTGGTGCATTATATGGAACAGCAATGCATAGATTTCTAGAGTGCTTCGATTTTGCTAGAGAGGATTATCTTGAATCTTTCAAGGAACAACTAGATTTTATAATTCAGACTCGCAGTATGTCTGACGATGAATTGGCTCGTATCAGTGTCAAAAAACTGAAATCTTTTATGGAAGACGATATAGCATCGAGAATGTCACAGGCAGCCTTAAATGGAAAGCTATATAAGGAAAAGCCTTTCGTTTTTGGAAGCGATGCCAATAAGCTTTTCGATGATACAAATGCTTCCGATGAACTCATTCTCGTTCAGGGAATTATTGACGTGTTCTTTGAAGAAAATGATGGCATAGTGTTGTTGGATTATAAAACCGATAGAGTAGACGAGGACAGTCAATTAGTGCTAAGATATGAAAAGCAATTGCAGCTTTATAAATCTGCTATTGAGAAGGCCTATAATGTCCCAGTAAAAGACGTATATCTATATTCTTTTGCACTGGAGAAAACCATTAGGCTTGAGAATGTCATTATTGATGATTGAAGAGGTGAAATATGTACGATAAAAAAGTATTAGAAGTATTTCTCGCAAACCAGTTACAGCTCTTTCCTGAAAAGGTAGCTTCTAATGAACAAGAGGCAAGAGAATTTTTAGAGGACGTTTGTGCTGTTGTTTGCAAAAATAAAAAGGAAGTAATGGATTATCTAGAAGATTCAATGGATATTAATGGAATGACCGAGGCGGAGATTATTTCTTCCGAGGAAGTTTTTGCTATTGGAGATGGAAGATATCTTATTGTTGAGGGATAGTATGAAATTTATTAAAAGAATAACTGCTATCGTATTTACGATATGCATGCTTGTATCATTTACTGGTTGCGAGTACAACGGAAAGACGGTTTATTTTGACACCTCCAGTGGTCGCAATACTGTGTTCAAAATTGGAGATATGAAATGCTCCAAAAAAGAGGCGTTAGTTTATCTTCTCAATGAAAAAAATATATACGGTTCAGTTGATGGAGTAAATCTTTGGACAGATGATTTTGATACAACAACAATGACTTCTTCCATCAAGGATTTAACTATGGAACATCTCACTCGAGTTTATGTGTTGAATCTATACGCAAATGAGAATGAAGTTGTGCTTTCTGATGATGAAAAAAAGGCATGCGAATCAGCAGCTTCAGAGTATTATGCTTCACTGAATTCTGATGAGAAATCTTTTGTTGGTGCCAAGGAAAAAGATATCGAAAAAATGTATGAAAAATATGCTCTTGCATCAAAAATTTATCAGGAGCTAATGGACTCTGTTGATGAGGAAGTTTCTGAGGATGAAGCGAGGGTTATGGAGGCGTTTGTTCTCTACGTTTCCGACGAAGAAAAGGCCAATGAAATCCAAGATATGATTGACTACGGATATACGTTTGAAAGACTTGCCGCTACTTATACGGAGCTAGATACTTACCAGGTAACTTTCCCAAGAGGTGTGTATCCTACAGAGGTGGATGATGTAGTTTTCAACCTTGATACGGATGAAGTTTCAGGTGCTATTGCTGCTGATTCTGGATACTATTTTTTCCAGTGCTTGGACAAGTATAATGAGGAACTTTCTGAGGAGAATAAAGCAGTAATTATCGACAAGAGAAGACAGCAAGTTCTCGATGATATTGTTACTGATTTGGAGGATAGATATTTCTCAGATATGAATACTGAGTTGTGGTCTGAAATCGACTTCCCAGAAGATTCATCACAACTTACAAATGGCGCGTTTTTTTCTACACTTAATAAATATTTGTAAATTCATCCCACTATAAGGGCAATTTGACATAAAATGAAATAATTATTATACAATTATTGGTAATTTAATAAAAATTAGCACTATAGACTAGAAATTGTAAAAGTAAATGACTATAATATTTTTTAAATAAAAAAAATATTATTTTGTTGCTCAAATAGGAGGGTAAAGAGAAATGGTTACAAATGCAAAAATCACAGTTGATGATGTAAAAAAATCAGCTGCGTCTGCTGCCACTACAGTTAAGACTGCAACAACAACTGTAACAGCTGCAGCAAAAAAAGCAGTTGAAGAAAAAGCTACAGCAGCAAAGAAGACGGCTACAAAGAAGGCTACTACTACAACAAAGAAAGCTGCTACAAAGAAGACTACAACAAAGGCTAAAAAGGCAGTTGCTACTACAGCAGTTGTTCAGTATCAGGGACTTGAGTTTTCTGAGACAGAGTGCTTAAAGAAAGCACAGGCTGGTTTCAAGAAGGATTACAAGGGTAAGACTCTTGAGGAGCTTAGCATCTACATAAAGCCAGAAGAACGCAAGATTTATTACGTTGCTAATAAGGACTGTGTTGGTTCAGTAGATCTTTAATTTTTATTGGGTTTTATAAGTTATATAATGTCGTAGCGCAGAGCTATATCGTATATACGATATAGCTCTTTTTCTTTGCTACTAAATTAATTATAAATATACTATTAGCACTCGGTGTCAATGAGTGCTAAATTTTTATTGACTTTGGAAAATTGCAGTATTATCATATATTTCAGTGAGAATTATTACAAAGGAGTGACGTAATTATGGGAAACAAAAAGGGTAGTTTATCAATTACAAGTGAAAATATTTTTCCAGTGATTAAGAAGTGGTTATACTCTGATCACGACATTTTTTATAGAGAGCTTATCTCCAATGGATGTGATGCCATTACAAAGCTCAAGAAGCTTGATATGATGGGTGAGTATTCACTTCCACTAGATTACAAGGCAAAGATTCAGGTTATCGTTAGTCCTGAGGACAAGACACTTACATTCATTGATAATGGTCTTGGTATGACAGCAGACGAGGTGGATGAGTACATTAATCAAATTGCATTCTCAGGTGCTACAGATTTCCTTGAGAAGTATAAAGACAAGGCTGATTCAGACCAGATTATCGGACATTTCGGTTTGGGCTTCTATTCAGCATTCATGGTAGCTGATGAGGTACATATTGATACACTTTCATACAAGTCTGGCTCTACAGCTGTTCATTGGGAATGCGACGGTGGTACAGAGTTCGAGATGAGTGATGGTGATTGGGACCAGGTTGGTACAAAAATCACATTATTCTTAAATGAAGATTGCCTTGAGTTTGCAAATGAGTATCGCGCTCGTGAGGTTATCGAAAAGTATTGTTCATTCATGCCTACAGAGATTTATCTTTCAAAGAAGGATGCTCCAGAAGAATATGAGACAATTGATGCTGCTGACAAACGTGATACAGACAAGGTAATTGAAGAGATTCACGAGGAAGCAAAGTTCGAAGAGAAAGAAAATGAAAATGGTGAGAAGGAGCAGGTAGAGGTTTCTCCTGCAAAGGACAAGCTCAAGATTGTAAAACGTCCAGTACCACTTAATGAGACACATCCACTTTGGACAAAGTCGCCATCAGAGTGTACAGATGATGACTACAAGGCATTTTATAGAGATGTATTCCGCGATTACAAGGAGCCTCTTTTCTGGATTCACCTTAACATGGATTATCCATTCAATCTCAAGGGGATTTTATATTTCCCAAAGATTAATACAGAGTATGATTCAATTGAGGGCACAATAAAGCTTTACAACAATCAGGTATTTATTGCTGATAATATTAAAGAGGTTATTCCTGAGTTCTTAATGTTATTAAAGGGTGTTATTGACTGTCCAGATTTACCTCTTAATGTATCTCGTTCTGCTCTTCAGAATGATGGTTTTGTTACAAAGATTTCTGAGTACATCACAAAGAAGGTAGCTGACAAGCTTACTGGAATGTGCAAGACTGAAAAAGAGTCATACGAGAAATACTGGGATGACATTGCTCCATTCATTAAGTTTGGTTGCTTAAAGGATAACAAGTTCTGTGACAAGATGAATGATTATATCTTGTTCAAGGACATCAATGACAAATACATTACACTTCCTGAGCTTCTTGTAAAGGAAGAGGAAAAGGCTACAGACGAAAATGGCGAGACAGTAGAGGCAGAGGTTGTCGAGGAAAAGAAGGATGCTGACGAGACAAAGGAGCCTGAGGATACTAGAAAGACAGTTTACTATGTTACTGATCTCCAGCAGCAGTCACAGTATGTAAATATGTTCAAGGAGCAGGGACAGAATGCAGTTATTCTTGACCATGCAATTGACACTTCATTCATTACACAGCTTGAGCAGAGAAATGAGAACTACAAGTTCTGTCGTATTGATGCAGATGTAACTGACACAATGGTTGAGGAGACATCTGAGGACGAGCTTAAGTCTGAGACAGAGACTCTTACAGAAGTTTTCAGAAAGGCTTTAGGCAATGAAGGACTTGAGGTAAAGGTTGAAAAGTTTAAGAACAAGGATCTTTCATCTATGCTTACAGTTTCAGAAGAGAGCAGACGTATGCAGGATATGATGAAGATGTATGCTATGGGTGGAATGGATATGAGCATGTTTGGCTCAGCTTCAGAGACACTTGTCCTTAATGCAAATAATGATTTGGTTCAGTTTATTCTTAATAATAAGGATTCAGAAAATGTACCAACATTTGCAGCTCAGCTTTACGATTTAGCAAAGATTGCTAATGCACCATTATCTCCAGAGGCTATGACAGAGTTTGTTGCTCGTTCAAACAAGATTATGATGCTTTTAGCTAAATAATTACAAATAACAACAAGATTGCAAACTTGCAAATTAATATAACGGCAGACGCTTTAGTCTGCCGTTTTTTTAATATTTGAGTAATTGTATATAAAAAACAGTACAACTTAGTGTTGTATGTGTCCAAAGTGTGAAAAAATTATTGAAAAATTATGATTGTTATCCTATTATCTAAAGTAGGTAATAATTCCTTAGGGGAGAGTTATTATTCTATCGGGGAAATTTGGGGGGAACTATGGCGGCTTCTAGTACAAAAAAATGGTGGAAAAATTCAATTGTTTATCAAATCTATCCCAAATCCTTTTGTGACAGTAATGGTGATGGTATAGGAGATATTCCTGGGATCATATCAAAGCTGCACTATCTAAAAGATTTAGGCGTTGATGTTATTTGGCTTAGTCCGGTATATCAGAGTCCTGGCTATGACAATGGTTATGACATTTCTAATTACAAAGAAATTAATCCAGAATTTGGAACAATGGAGGATATGGAACGACTAATAAGTCGTGCAAAGCGTATGGGCATCAAAATAATGATGGACCTTGTTATTAACCATACTTCTGACGAACATGAATGGTTCCAAAAAGCCCTTGCAGGAGACGAAAAATATCGAGATTATTACTATTTTAGAGATGGAAAAAATGGTAGAAAACCAAACAATTGGGGATCATTTTTTGGAGGCTCTGCCTGGACAAGAACAGAGAATGGAGATTATTATCTTCATTTATTTAGTGATAAACAACCTGATTTAAACTGGCACAATCCGGACGTATATAATGAGATAGTCGATGTAATGAAATTCTGGCTAGAAAAGGGTGTGGCAGGTTTCAGATGTGATGCAATAAATGTAATATACAAAAATAGCTTAGATGATGGAAAGAAGCATCTTTTCCTTACAGGTAAGGAACACTATTTAAATACCGAGGGGTGCCATGAGTTGCTCAAGAGGTTCAATAGTGAAATATGGTCTAAATACAAACTCTTTATTGTGGGTGAAACTGCTTTAGTTACCCCTGAAATTGCCAAGCTACTAAGTGATGAGAGCCGTGGAGAATTAGATTCTTTATTCTTCTTTGAACACATGGATGTAGATAGCAGAGGAGTGAAATGGTTCAAGAAAAAGTATAGGCCAAATAAGCTGATTAGGATTCTAGATAAATGGCAAAATGTTCTGGAATTCCCATCAAATTATTTAGAAAATCACGATCAAATTCGTTCTGTAAACCACTTTGGTAACACAGGAAAATATTGGGAAAAAAGTGCAAAGCTTTTGTGTGGTCTTAACCTTTCCTTAAGAGGTGTTCCTTTTATTTATGAGGGCGAGGAAATTGGAATGACTAATGGGGATTTTAGGGGCTTGAGAGATATAAAGGATGTTGAGTCTCATAATATTAATCAGTCCATGAAAAAGTTATTATTTGTCCATTCATTAAGACGTAAATTGATTCTTAGAACATCACGAGATAACGCTAGGACACCAGTTCAATGGGATGATTCGGAGAATGCAGGATTTACAACTGGTAATCCATGGTTAAAGATTAATGCAAACAAATCCTTCATTAATGTAAAAACAGAATCAGAGGACGAGAATAGCATCCTTTGTTTCTATAAGAAAATGATTGAATTTCGAAAGAATTCCAGTGCATTAAACGAAGGCTCTTACAGAAGAGTTGCTTCTCCAAGTGATGTGTATATTTTTACTAGAGAATCCTCAAGCGAAAGGTTATACATATACTGTAATCTTACCGGGATGAATAAGCCTATAGAGGTTTATGGGGACAGGATTGTCCTTGATAATTATGATGAAGAAGAGCGTGGAAATAATTTCTTGAAACCTTATGAATTTCGCATTATAGCATCTAATATCTAAAAAAAGAGGCCTAGGCCTCTTTTTTTAGATTCTTATTTGCGGTTGAAAGCATTAATTTAATTCTATTTAACTGGTTAACCTCTGATGCACCTGGGTCATAATCAATAGCTACAATATTTGCATCTGGATGCTCATGGCGAATACGTTTGATTACACCCTTACCAACAACATGATTTGGAAGACATCCAAATGGTTGGATGCATACGATATTGCTTGCACCAGTCTCAATGAGCTCAAGCATCTCACCAGTAAGGAACCATCCTTCACCTGTCTGATTACCGATAGATACGATCTCTTTTGCAGAATTTGCTGTATCAGTAATATATGCAGGAGCAGTAAATCGTTTTGATTTATTGAACTCATCTCTAGCAGCACTTCTTAGCCATTCGAAGAACTTGATGCCCATATTGCAATAGAACTTTGTTTTCTTACTTGTTCCAAGATTTTCCTGTTTAAAGTTTGCATTGTAGAAACTGTAAAGAAGGAAGTCAGTTAAATCTGGGACAACTGCTTCGGCACCTTCCTGCTCAAGTAATTCAGCTAAGTGATTATTAGCAGCTGGAAGGAACTTAACAAGGATTTCTCCTACAATACCAACTCTAGGTTTAACAAGACCTTCAATGATTGGAAGATTATCGAAATCACGAATTATCTCTCTACACATTTTCTTGAACTTTCTATGAGAAAGAATCTTTTTGCTAGATACAAAGGTGATAATTTCTTTTTTCCACTTTTCGTGCAATTCATTTGTAGAACCGGCAACAGCTTCATAAGGACGAACTCTGTATACACATCTTAGGAGAATATCACCAAATGTTAGAGCGTATAATCCGTGCTGGAGAAGGCTTGGTGAAAGCTTGAATCCAGGATTCTTCTCTAAACCACTAAGGTTTAATGAGATAACAGGAACGTCTGGATAACCTGCTTTAGCTAAAGCTCTACGAATAAAGCCAATGTAATTTGATGCACGGCAACCTCCACCTGTTTGTGAAATCATGAGAGCAGTGCGGCTCATATCGAAATCACCAGTGTCAATAGCAGCCATTAGCTGTCCAATTACCATCAAGGATGGGTAGCAGGCATCGTTGTTTACATATTTAAGTCCTACATCAACACATGTACGAGTAGGAATATCTGGTACAACAAGGTTGTAACCGGCCGCATTAAATGCAGGCTCGATTAAATCAAAGTGGATAGGAGACATCTGAGGGCAAAGAATTGTGTAGTTCTTTTTCATTTCCTCAGTGAATACTATTCTGTTATAGTTCGCAGGAACAATCTTGCGTTCCTGTTTCTTTTTCTTCTTTACACGAAGGGCAGCAAGTAATGAACGTACGCGGATTCTTGCAGCTCCTAGGTTGTTAACTTCATCAATCTTTAGGCATGTATATATCTTACCTGAGTTTGTGAGAATATCAGCTACCTGATCTGTTGTAACAGCGTCAAGACCGCAACCGAATGAGTTCAGCTGAATCAAATCAAGATTGTCATGCTTCTTAACATAGTTTGCAGCTGAATACATACGAGAGTGGAACATCCATTGATCCATTACAATAAGTGGACGCTCAACTTCTCCTAAATTAGAGATTGAATCTTCAGTAAGAACTGCGATGCCGTAACTGTTTATTAATTCTGGAATACCATGATTAATCTCAGGGTCAACGTGGTATGGACGTCCGGCTAAAACTATGCCGTGTTTGCCAGTTTCTTCCAAATATTTAAGGACTTCCTGACCTTTTGCGTACATATCGTTTCTAAAGTTTTCTTGTTCAAGCCATGCAGCGTGGGCTGCGTTTCTAACTTCAACACCACCGATGTTAAATTCTTTTGCGAATACCTTTTGCAATTGCTCAGTGAGAATATCTTCACTTGAGAATGCCATAAATGGATTTAAGAAACGTACCTTTCCACTTGTGATTTCATCAACGTTATTTTTGATATTCTCAGCATAAGAAGTAACAATAGGGCAGTTGTAATGGTTGTTTGAATCAGGGAATTCATTTCTCTCATATGGAATACATGGATAGAAAATGAAATCAACATTTCCTTCGTTAATCAACCATTGAACGTGACCATGGGCCATTTTAGCTGGATAACATTCTGACTCTGATGGAATTGACTCAATACCTAGTTCATATACCTTGCGGTTTGAACGAGGAGAGAGAACAATTCTGAATCCAAGTTTTGTAAAGAATGTTGCCCAGAATGGATAATTCTCATATAAATTAAGAACCCTTGGAATACCAACTGTTCCGCGAGTAGCCTTTTCTTCTGAAAGAGGTTCGTAGTCGAAAAGTCTATTGTATTTGTAATCGTAAAGATTAGGAATATTATCTTTATTCTTTACTCCGCCTGCACCTTTCTCACAACGGTTTCCAGTGATAAATGAACGGCCACCTGAGAATCTGTTGATTGTGAGAAGACAGTGGTTTACGCAACCTTGGCAACGCGTAAGCTTTGTATCGAAAGTAAGATTGTTAATTTCGTCGATTCCAAGTGTTGTAGTTGTAGGGTTTTCCTCATAACGCTCTTTTGCAATAAGTGCGCATCCGAAAGCACCCATAATACCTGCAATGTCGGGTCTAACTACATCTACACCAGCAACCTTTTCAAGAGAACGAAGTACTGCGTCATTGTAGAATGTACCACCTTGAACAACGATATTTTTTCCAAGCTCGGAAGCATCTGAGAGCTTGATTACTTTGAAGAGTGCATTCTTTATAACAGAGTAAGCAAGACCTGAAGAAATATCGGCAACTGAAGCTCCTTCTTTCTGTGCCTGCTTTACCTTTGAGTTCATAAATACAGTACAACGTGTACCTAAATCGATAGGATTTAGTGCAAATAAAGCTTCCTCTGCAAAGTCTTGAACAGTAAAGTCCAGAGATTTTGCAAATGTCTCGATAAATGAGCCACATCCAGAAGAGCAAGCCTCGTTAAGCTGAACGCTATCTACGACACCGTTTTTTATGCGGATGCATTTCATATCCTGTCCGCCGATATCGAGAATGCAATCAACATCTGGATTGAAAAATGCTGCAGCATAATAATGTGCGATAGTCTCAACTTCGCCGTCATCCAATTGCAATGCGGCCTTAAGAAGGGCCTCGCCATAACCGGTAGAGCATGAGTGCACAATATGTGTATCCTCAGGCATAATTGAATAGATTTCTTTTAGTGCCTTGAGTGAAGTAGCAAGAGGGCTACTGTTATTGCTTGAGTAAAACGAATAAAGAAGCTTTCCGTCATCGCCTACAACCGCAAGCTTTGTAGTTGTAGAACCGGCATCAATTCCTAAATAAACATTACCGTGGTAGTTAGCAAGGTCGCCCTTTTCAACCTCGGCCTTCGCATGTCTATCTTTGAAGGCGCGGAAATCATCCTCTGACTCAAATAGAGGATCAAGTCTAGCAACTTCGAAGTCCATCTTGATGCCGTCAGAAAGTTTGTCGATAAGTGAATCTAATGCTGTATTGTTTTCTTCCTTGGAATTAAGAGCAGAACCAATTGCAGCAAAAAGATGAGAATTATCAAGTAGGATTGCATGCTCATCATCAAGCTTTAATGTACGAATAAATGCCTCTCTAAGTTGATCGAGGAAGTGAAGCGGACCACCGAGGAATGCAACATGTCCTCTAATTGGCTTTCCGCAAGCAAGACCAGAAATTGTTTGATTTACAACAGCCTGGAAAATAGAAGCCGACAAATCTTCCTTTGAAGCACCTTCGTTGATAAGTGGCTGTATATCTGTCTTGGCGAATACGCCACAACGTGCAGCGATAGGATAGATAGCCTTGTAGTCCTTTGCATATGTATTCAGACCTGTGGCATCTGTCTGTAAGAGTGAAGCCATCTGGTCAATAAAGGAACCTGTACCTCCGGCACAGATACCATTCATACGCTGTTCTACATTTCCATTCTCGAAATATATTATTTTTGCGTCCTCGCCACCAAGTTCAATTGCAACATCTGTCTGAGGTGCATAGTGAGTCAAAGAAGTTGAAACTGCTATAACCTCCTGAACGAATTCCACACCAAGATGCTTTGCAAGAGTGAGTCCGCCAGAACCTGTTATCATTGGACTAACCTGAATCTTACCTAGCTTTGATTTTGCCTGAGTTAATAAATCTGTTAGAGTTTGCTGAATGTTAGCAAAGTGTCTCTGATAATCAGAAAATAAAATATTGTTGTCGTCGTCTAACACGGCTATTTTTACAGTAGTTGAACCTATGTCGATGCCGAGTTTAAATAGTTTGTTTTCCATAATTACTACTATTCTTTCTTATTAAAATGTAAATTGTATAACCTTTGGTATTATAAATGTTGCGAAAAAAAATGACAATAAACAAAAATGAAAAAGTGTACTGAAAGAATTCTTCATTCTTAAAAATACCCCTTTACAAAAAATTAGTCTTGTTGTACACTTTCAAAGTACAAGGCGTACGTTTTTTGTGGGAGCGCATCTCTCATAAAAAAAAACGCTTTTTTTTATTTTTAGGAGGAACGATGTCGAAATATTGGCATATCAAAACTTATAGCATATTGTGAGAAGAGTTGAAAAACGCCTTACAAGGGGCGTTACTTTCGACTCTTTTCTTATTTTTTAAAATTTTTACTGAAGGAGTATAGCATGACAAAGCACGTATTTGTTACAGGTGGTGTAGTATCTGGTTTAGGAAAAGGTATTACTGCAGCGTCGTTGGGACGTTTACTTAAAATGAGAGGATATAAGGTTGCTTCTCAAAAACTTGATCCATACATGAATGTTGATCCAGGAACAATGAGCCCTTATCAGCATGGTGAGGTTTTTGTTACTGATGATGGAGCAGAGACAGACCTTGATCTTGGCCATTATGAGCGTTTTATCGACGAGAGTCTTAACAAATATTCAAACCTTACATCTGGAAAGGTATATTGGAATGTTCTCAATCGCGAGCGTAAAGGTGAGTATTTAGGACAGACTGTTCAGGTTATTCCTCATATTACAGAGGAAATTAAGCGCTTTATTTACATGGGTGCTGAAACATCTGATTGCGATGTTCTTATTACAGAAATCGGTGGTACTACTGGTGATATCGAGTCTCAGCCTTTCCTTGAGGCTATTAGACAGGTGTCTCTTGAAAAAGGCCGTGAGAATTGCTTATTTATTCATGTTACTTTAGTTCCTTGGCTTTCTGGCTCAGAGGAGCACAAGTCAAAGCCAACACAGCACTCAGTAAAGGAACTTCAGTCACTTGGTATTGCTCCAAATATTATTGTTTGTCGTGTTGATCATCCACTTGAGCAGTCAATCAAAGATAAGATTTCTCTTTTCTGTAATGTAAAGAAAGATTGCGTAATTGAGAATGATACACTTGATTGTCTATACGAAGCTCCACTTATGATGCATAAGTATGGTCTTGATGATGTTGTATGTAGAGAACTTGGCCTTGAGAATCACACTCCAAAGATTGAAGAGTGGGAGAAGATGGTTGAGAACATCAAGGGTCTTAAGAAGAATACAAAGATTGCTATTGTTGGTAAATATGTAGCTCTTCATGATGCTTACCTTTCAGTTAGAGAGGCTCTTTATCATGGTGGTTATGCAAATTCTGCTCATGTTGATATTGAGTGGGTTGATTCTGAAGAAATCACAAAAGAAAACGTTAAAGAAAAGCTTGGAATGTGTGATGGTATCTTGGTCCCAGGTGGATTTGGAGATAGAGGTGTAGAAGGCAAGATTGCTGCTTGTCAGTATGCACGTGAAAATGATATTCCTTACCTCGGTATTTGCCTTGGTATGCAGGTTGCAGCTATTGAGTTCGCTCGTAATGCTTGTGGAATTGTGGATGCAAATTCTAGAGAGTTTAATAGTACAGGCAAGAATTGTGTAATTGATCTTATGGAAGAGCAGATGGCAGTTCTCAGAAAAGGCGGTACAATGAGACTTGGTGCTTATCCATGCGCAGTTCGTACAAATACAAAGCTTTATGAGGCTTATGCTTCAGAAAATATTTCTGAGCGTCATAGACATAGATTTGAGTTTAACAACTCATATAGAGAGCTTATGACAGAGAAGGGACTTACAATTTCTGGTACATCACCTAATGATGAGGTTGTAGAGGCTATCGAAGTTTCGACAAACAAGTTCCATGTTGGTGTTCAGTTCCATCCAGAATTTAAGAGCCGTCCAAATAAGCCACATCCATTATTTACAGCTTTCATCAAAGCTAGCTTAAAATAAGCCTCCCCTTGAGAGAAAGGGGGACCGCGATAGCGGTGGATGAGGTGTTATGTAGGTTTCTACTCCATAATCTGGAGTATTAATAAAATTTAATATTTTCTAAAATAGGGAGGAAATTATGTTAGAAAAGCGTTTTAAACTTAGCGAGAATAACACTTCTGTAAAAACAGAAATCATCGCTGGACTCACCACATTCATGACAATGGCTTATATCATTGCATTGAATCCAAACATCCTTACAGTTTACGGTTCACAGGGTGCCGAGGAAGGACTTTGGAACGGTGTTTTCCTTGCAACATGTATTTCATCTGCTGTTGCTATGTTTGTAATGGCATTCCTTGCTAACAAGCCATTCTGTCTTGCTCCAGGTATGGGACTTAACTCTTTCATGGCTATTGTTATTGGAAATCTTGTTGCTATGACAGGTATGGGATATGTAGAGTCATTCCAGTCAATGCTTTGCATCATTCTTATCGAGGGTCTTGTTTTCTTTGTACTTTCTTTATTAAATGTCAGAGAAAAGATTGTTGACGCTATTCCACTTGGCATTAGACTTGGAATTTCACCAGCAATTGGTCTTATGCTTCTTAACATTGGTTTTGGTTCAAATGTTTACATTGCAAATAGCGAAGGAAGTCAGTTCTTTGTTATGAAGGACTTCTTTGGAGCTCTTACTGCTAGCTATGCAAAGACTACTATGGGTGATGCATACCCAATGATGGTTCTTTGTGCAATCACAATGTTTGTTGGTTTATTTGTAATCGTAGTACTTGCATCTAGGGGTGTTAAGTCTGCTGTTATTCTTGGTATGTTTGTTGCATCAATTGTTTATTGGATTGGTGATTATGCTGTTCTTGGAAATAATCCATTTGCTTCACTTGCAACAGCTTCATTTGTTCCAGCTTTTGGTGATATGGCAAATACTACATTATTAAAGTTCAACTTCGCTGGACTTGCTCAGATGGGTTGGTTCACAGTTGTTACACTTATCATCACATTCTGTGTTATTGATATGTTTGATACAATCGGAACACTTGTTGGTACAGCTTCTCGTGCAGGTATGGTTGATCGTGAAGGAAATATGCCAAACATGAAAGAGGCACTTCTTTCTGACTCAATCGGTACAATTGTTGGTTCATGCACAGGTACATCTACAGTTACAACATTCATCGAGTCTGCTTCAGGTGTTGAGGCAGGTGGTCGTACAGGACTTACATCACTTACATGTGGTATTGCATTCCTTGCATGTATGTTCCTTGCACCAATTGCAGCTATCATTCCAGCAGCCGCTACATCAGCAGCACTTATCTATGTAGGTGTTCTTATGATGACAGGACTTAAGAAGGTAAACTTCGATGATCTTTCGGTTTGCGTACCAGTTACAATTATGCTTATCGCAATGCCTATTTCTGGCTCAATCGGACACGGTATTGGTCTTGCTATGATTTCATATGCAATCATCAAGGTGTTCACAGGAAAGGCAAAAGAAGTATCAGCTCTTACATACGTAATTGCACTTCTTTTCCTTGTTAAGTTCTTCTTAGCAGTTTAAAACACAATACAAGAGATTTATTTAGGGCGTGTCCATAAATATGGACATGCCCTTTTCGTATTATGTAACCATCAAAGAAACGGAGGTTACATAAAATGAAAAAGCGTGGTTTAGATAGAGGATTGATTGTTTCGTTTGCGACATTAGCGTTGTTGTTTTCTCTTGGAATTCTATTTTTTGTGTTGTTCGTTTTTGACATAGATATTTCGAAAAATTTAGTTGAAATAGTAGGGTCATTTTCAGGATTATCTGGTGGTATGTGGCTTTTTCTTCTCTGCAGAAATTGTTAGTGTATATTGACTAAGTATAGTGGTTTATCTATAATTAAATTATCTATATATGGTATGATATTGGTCGAATTAGTGCTAATTGTAGTGTCGACATTGTCATAGAAAGTGGAAGGTAATTGATTATGAATAAATTGTTTAAGAGAACTTTAAATATTATTAGTCTAGTAGTCTGCATATTGGCAATGAATATGGTTGTTTTTGCCCAAGGTACTACGACAATTTCTGTTTCAAAGAATTCACCAGCGGTAGGGGATTCTGTGACTGTTTCAATAACTGCCACAGAGAGTGGTACAATCACTGTCAAATATACTTCTAGTATGCTTAATTATGTTAGTTGCACTGCTTCAGGGGCAACTGCAGAGAATAATACAGTGACATTCTCAGGTAAATCAGGCGATATTGTTTTTAATGCAGCTTCATCAGGAACTGCTTCTATTATAGTATCTTCAACTAGTTGTTCTGGTAGTAGTACTACATTAGCTGTAGGTGGAGATTCAACTACATCAACTACAACGGAGTCTGCCGCAACAGAGGTGACAACTGAAGTTGATGAAGCTGTAGAAGTGACAACTGATGACTCTACAGATGAATCAGATGACGCTGAAGTGGAGACTACAGAGACTACATCTTCATCTACTTCTAGCGCAGTTGGTACATTAAATTCAGATGGTGGCTTTGATATTGATGGAGTGGCATATGTTGTTTCAGAAAGATACTCAGATTCTGAAATGCCTTCTGGATTTTCAAAAACTACTGTAAAGATTGGTTCTAGCACATATAGCGAGCCTACAAATGGAACAATTACACTACTTTATTTAAAGCCTGCTGATAATACATCTGGCTCAGGTGTTTTTTATGTCTATGATGCAGATGCTGGCACAGTTTCAAATTTTGTTATGCTAGGAGATGCTGATAAGTATGTATTAGTTCAGGAAACAAGTGATTCTCCTGCAAGTGGTTTTTCACAGGCAACAATTACTGTTAATGATTCTTCTATTAACGCATATACGGTAGATGGTTCAGAATTTTTCTATGTTTATGGTACAAACCAGGATCAGGTTGAAGGATGGTATGTCTATGATCAGACTTATGATACTGTCTCACGTGTAGACACATCAGTGCTTAGTCTCACCTCATCAACATCTACAGAAGAGACTACAACAGAAGAAACAACAACTGAGAGTAATAGCCTTTATATTGAAAAACTATCATTATACAGAAAAATTATCATGGGATTAATTATCCTTTGTGTAGTTTTATTGTTTATTACTATTAATAGAGCACTTAAGAATCGTGGTGATGATGACGATGATTTTGATGGAGATGTATTTGCAAAGGCTCCAGTTAAGACATCTAGAAAATTACCAAGATCTATCGTTTTTCAGAATAGAATAGAAGACGAAGATGATGACTACGAAGACGAAGAGTATGATGAAGAGGATGACGAGTACTATGATGACGATGATGATTATAGTACAAGTGAAATTTCATACGAGGAACGTAGAAATGCTAGTCTTAATATGATGGATTTAAATGATCTTTAATTTATTATTTGGCAAAGGAGCTGAATATGGAATATTCAAAACAAGCAAAAAAAGCTATTACAGGTGCATCAAAGCTTTCAAAATCTTTACAGCATAGCTATGTTGGCACAGAACATTTGCTTATCGCTATTATTGAGCAGGAGAATTCCCTTGCTGCCAAGGTTTTGAATTCTAATGGTGTTAATAAAGAAGAATTACTTAAACTAGTTGAAGAATTAATTTCTCCAGGTGGTGAAGTGGCTATCAGAGAGCATGATGGCTATACACCAAAGATGGAGCAGCTACTTGAGCATGCTCTCGAAGAAGCTGAAAAATGTAATTCAAAAACAATTGGTACAGAGCATCTTTTGTTAGCTATGATTCGTATGCAGGACTGTTCTGGTGCCCGTTTATTAAATTCTATGGATGTAAATCCTCACAAGCTATTTTCAGAGCTTGTTGCAGGAATGGGTGCAGAAGGCACAGTATACAAAGAAGAAATGCAGGCGATGAATAATGGCCGCAAAAAAAATGAGACTTCATATCTCGAACAGTTCTCAAGAGATTTAACAGAGATGGCTGCAGATGGTGAATTGGATCCAGTAGTTGGCCGTGATTCTGAAATACAAAGAGTTATTCAGATTTTATCTAGACGCGGAAAAAATAATCCATGTCTTATTGGAGAGCCTGGTGTTGGCAAGACTGCTATAGTTGAAGGTCTGGCGCAGCGAATTGTTGAGGGAAATGTTCCTGATTCGGTTAGAGATATTAGAGTTTTATCTCTTGATTTATCAGGAATGGTTGCTGGCTCAAAGTATCGTGGTGAATTCGAGGAAAGAATTAAGCGAGTAATTGCCGAGGTTATCGAAGAAGGCAATATACTGTTATTTATTGATGAGATTCACACACTGATTGGCGCAGGTGGTGCAGAGGGGGCTATCGATGCATCGAATATCCTTAAGCCAGCAATGGCACGAGGAGAAATTCAAATCCTAGGTGCAACAACAATTACAGAATATCGTAAATACGTAGAAAAAGATGCGGCCTTAGAACGAAGATTTCAGCCGGTAGTTGTTGAAGAACCAACAACTGAAGAGACTATAGAAATCCTTAAAGGAATAAGATATCTATATGAAGAACATCATGGAATAACAATTCCAGATGAAGCTGTTATTGCTTGTGTAAATCTATCTGAGCGTTACATTGCCGACAGGTTTTTACCTGATAAGGCTATAGATTTAATGGATGAAGCAGCTGCTTCATTAAAACTTTCCCATGTTAAAAAGATTGTTAAGGATGATGACTTAGATATTCGTATAGACAAATTAGCTCAAGAAATGGAAGAAGCAATTATTGCTGGTGATATTACTTTAGCTAGTTCACTCAAAAAGGAAAAGGATGAGCTACTTGCTCAAAAAGTAGCCGCGGAGAAAAAGTTATCACGTAGAAAGAAGACTAAGAATATAGTTCTCACTGAAAACGATGTAGCTTCGGTTGTTGCGCTATGGACAAAGATTCCTGTGGCAAAGCTCACAGAGCAAGAATCTGTTCGACTTCGCAAGATTGAGAGTATTCTACACAAACGTGTAATTGGGCAGGAAGAGGCTGTTTCTGCAGTGGCTCGAGCTGTAAGACGTGGCCGTGTAGGACTAAAAGAAAAGGGCAGACCAATTGGTTCTTTCTTATTCTTGGGACCTACTGGTGTTGGTAAGACTGAGATTTCAAAGGCCCTTGCTGAAGCAGTTTTTGGAAATGAAACATCCATGATTCGAGTCGATATGAGTGAGTACATGGAAAAGCATTCTGTTTCCAAAATGATTGGTTCTCCTCCTGGATACGTGGGATACGAAGAGGGGGGGCAGCTTTCTGAAAAAGTTAGACGTAACCCATATTCGGTTATTCTTTTTGACGAAATAGAAAAAGCACATCCAGATGTGTTTAATGTACTTCTACAAATCCTTGATGATGGTCATGTTACTGATTCTCAAGGAAGAAAAGTTGATTTCAAAAACACTATCATTATCATGACAAGTAATGCGGGAGCTCAGGCGATTATAGAGCCAAAGAAACTTGGATTCGCATCTAGTGATGATGCAAAGAAAGACTATGAGTTCATGAAGAATGGTGTTATGGAAGAAGTTAAACGTATCTTCAAGCCGGAGTTTCTTAATAGAATTGATGAGACAATAGTCTTTAGAGCTCTTACAAAGGATGATATGAAGGAGATTGCAGCCCTTCAAGTTCGTCAATTTATATCTCGATGCAAAGAACAAATGGATATTGATGTTAATATCCCAGCTTCAGTCAAGACATGGATTGTCGAAAAGGCATTTGATCCTAAGTATGGTGCTCGTCCAATTCGCAGAAAGATTCAGACATCATTAGAAGATGTTATGGCAGAGGATATTCTTGCAGGCAAAATAAAATCATCTGATTCAGTTAAGGCTAAAGTTAAAAAGGATGAAGTCGTTTTTGAAAAATGCTAAGAATTCTTCGTGATGTTTGTTGTTAAAATCTGAATTCATATGTTATAATCCTACTAAGATTAACTGCAAAAAGGGCAGTGCTTTAGGAGGATTAAAGATGGCTGTAATTAGAGAATTGATTCGCAGCGAAGCAGATGGAACTATCAGTTTCGGGGATTATACTCTTTCAGACAAGAAAAAGGTTGAGGATTACAAGCATAACGGGGATTTATACAAAGTAAAGACATTTTCAGACATTACAAAGCTAGAACGCAATGGCATGTTTGTCTATGAGTCGGTGCCAGGTACAGCAGTGGCACAGTTTAATTGTACAGCAGACGCTGTTTCCTTTACTGTAGAAGGCAAGGAAGACGCAATGGTTACATTGGAATTAGAGCCTGAGACTACATATGATATTGTTGTTAATGGGACTAATTCGGGTCAGATGAAGACAAATCTTGGTGGAAAACTTAATATTTCCGTAGAGCTTGATCCTAGCGTTCCTGTAGAAGTAAAGATTAGCAGAGTTTAATAATACAATTGATATCACAAAATCTTCCCATTTTTGATGGGGAGATTTTTTTTAGAAAGGGAGATTATGGCAAAGAAAAATGTATCAGTATTCTTTTGTCAAGAATGTGGAAACGAAACCTCAAAGTGGTCAGGACAGTGCCCTGCTTGTGGAGCCTGGAATACATTAGTAGAGGAGATTGTTGATAAAACAGTTGTTAAAAGCCGTGCAAAAGTTTCTAACGTAAAACCTACCAAGATAATTGATGTTGTAGCATCAAATGAGCACAGAATTTCTACATCTATTGAAGAGTTTGACAGAGTCTTAGGCGGCGGAATTGTTCCGGGGTCTATGATTCTTGTTGGTGGAGATCCAGGAATTGGTAAATCAACGTTACTCCTCCAGACATGTCAAAAGTTGTGTTTATCAGGAATAAATGTTATGTATGTTTCTGGTGAGGAATCACTTCAACAGATAAAGATACGTGCTGATAGAATAGGCGAGTTTAACGATAAATTAGATTTATTCTGCGAAACCAATTTAGATACTATTAAAGCTGTGGTGGAGCGAGAAAAGCCTACAGTTTTGATTATTGATTCTATTCAAACAATGTATAATGAATCTGTTTCGTCAGCGCCAGGCTCGGTATCACAAGTTAGAGAATCTACAAGCGTTTTAATGGAAATTGCAAAAGTGCAGGGTATAGCTGTTTTTATTGTAGGCCATGTCACTAAAGAGGGAACTGTAGCGGGCCCTAGGGTGCTAGAGCATATGGTTGATACGGTTTTGTATTTTGAAGGGGATAGACATGCTTCTTACAGAATTCTTCGTGGTGTAAAAAACAGATTTGGCTCTACAAATGAAATAGGCGTTTTTGAAATGAGAGATATTGGACTCATGGAGGTTAAAAATCCATCAGCAGTGATGCTGGATGGCCGTCCAGAGAATGCCACTGGTTCAATAGTTACTTGCTCAATGGAAGGTACTAGACCAATTTTGGTTGAAATACAATCATTGGTAAGTAAAACCGCTTTTGAAATACCTAGAAGGATGGCTACGGGATGTGATTACAATAGAGTAAATCTATTGGTGGCGGTACTAGAGAGAATGCGCGATGTTAAAGCAAATAAATCTTGCGGTATTTTTCTTGGACGCTCAGATATCTATGTTAATATAGCTGGTGGAATAAAAATTAATGAACCTGCTATCGATTTAGCTATTGCCATGGCAATATACAGTAGTGAGAAAGAAATACCTATTGATGCCAAAACGATTATTTTTGGAGAAATCGGTTTATCAGGTGAGGTACGTTCGGTATCGATGGCTGAGCAAAGAGTAAGTGAAGCGAAAAAATTAGGTTTCCAACGGGCTATTATCCCTTCGTCAAATTTAACAAGTGTATCTAATATAAGTGGCATTGCTATAGTAGGAGTTGCCAATGTAAAAGAAGCAGTAGACGCTATATCTCGTTAAGAGGTATAGCGTTTTTTATTAATTGCTTCAGAATTAAAGAATTGTATAAATAATCAGTGCAATTCACACAACTTACGGTATTTCTGCGAATAGATTTACTTTAAAAAATCACAGAAATTCTGTTGACACTTGGGGATTCAGGTGGTACTATAATCGAGCGCTGAGGGACAGAGAGTCACGAAGCAAAGTGAAGATTGATAACTGAACAGTGAAACAAACCTTGAATTAATACAGTTAAATGGTAACAAGCAAGCTT
>JAEEGL016670044.1_pt1 | contig 35098 bp, 30 predicted proteins | sample 9134231 | NCBI WGS metagenome assembly JAEEGL01 (sample SAMN16246548, study PRJNA631951) | gut metagenome | biome: gut microbiome; feature: rumen; material: fiber-attached | host: Bos | place: Iran: Karaj | collected 2018-10 | reverse complement strand
TCGGTTCTGTCAGAAAGTTCAGCCATTGTAAATATCTTCTTTTATGAGTTGTTCCATAAATTGTTCTGAGTCCGTATAACGCAGAATCTTGTAGTCATATCCCTGTTCCGCAAGGAATTTCTGCCGGTGGGTGCCGAATTCTTCTTCAACGGTGTTGCGGGTAATAAGCGTAAAAAACAAAGCCTTGTGGGTTTTGGGGCGCAAGAGTCTTCCAAGCCGCTGCGCTTCTTCCTGCCTACTTCCGAATGTGCCTGAAATTTGGATTGCCATTGAAGCATCGGGCAAATCTATGGCAAAGTTAGCAACCTTTGAAACAACCAGCACTCTTATTTTGCCCGCACGGAAGTCACCGTAAATTCGGTCTCTTTCCGCATTAGGCGTTTTCCCGGTAATAATCGGGGCTTTGAGCTTTTCGGCAATAATAGTCAGCTGTTCCAAATACTGTCCTATGACCAGAATCCGTTCTTCGGAGAACTTTTCAATCAAAAGCTCAACAATGCCGATTTTCTGTTCGTTATTGCTCGCAATCTTGTGCTTTTCTCTTGTTCCGGCAACAGCGTATTCAATCTGTTTTTCCTGCGGCAAATCAAGGCGTACTTCCACACATTCCGCTTCCGCAATCCAGCCGGAAGTTTCAAGTTCTTTCCAAGGCACATCATAACGCTTAGGACCAACAAGCGAAAAAACATGCCCTTCACAGTTGTCTTCGCGGACAAGCGTTGCCGTGAGCCCTACGCGCCTTACCGCCTGTAATTCCGCCGTAACACGGAATACCGGTGCCGGCAGAAGATGAACTTCATCGTATATTATCAAACCCCAGGGGCGTTTTCTGAACAGGCTGAAATGCGGATAAGGAGAATCGGGATTAGGGCGCCATGTTAAAATCTGATACGTTGCGATTGTTACAGGCTTAATTTCTTTTTCTTCGCCGGTATATTCCGCAATCTGGTCCTTTATAAGCGAAGTTTTGTCCAGCAACTCCGCAATCCACTGGTGAACCGCGGAAATGTTGGTTGTAACAATCAGTGTGCTTGTCTTTAGCAGTGACATTATTTCCATTCCGACTATCGTTTTGCCCGCACCACATGGCAGCACAACAGTACCAAAGCCTGTACCAGGCCCCATATCGCCTACAAGGGCGCGTGCCGCCTGCTTTTGATAATCCCTTACAACAAAAGGCTTTCCACTGCTGCAAACCGGTTTCAGCTCCAATTCCAGAGGTTCACCGTCAACAAGCGGAACCTCGTCCTTTACAGGCCAGCCGAGAGTCAATAACTCCTGTTTTACTGTTCCCCTGTCCACAAGTTTGAGCGCAAAACGATAAACGCCTTTTGAAGCTTTAGGAAAAAGAAGATCCTTCATTTTTTTTGAAGCTTCTATTTCCTTGTAAACTGCTATTGAAGACGTTTCCAAATACAGCATTTCAAAATCTTCGGAAGTATCCGCCTCGTCCGGGGCAGTCATCCTAAGCTTGCCGAACCTGCCGGATATTTCTTCAATCCAGAAAGAAACCGGCTGCGGCACAGGATAACGCGAATATTTTTCCAAAACTTCTATAATGTGATTAGAAGAAAAACCAGCACTCGCCGCATTCCACAAAGACAATGGCGTTAAGCGGTAAGTATGCAGATGTTCCGGTGAACGTTCCAGCTCCGCAAACGGAATGAGCGCATTGCGGCATTCTTCAGCAAGAGGCGCGTGCACATCGAGTAAAATGGTTTTGTCACTTTGTACTATCAAAGGGTTTGACGGATTCTGCATAACGGTCTATTTTACTGAAAATACGCAGAGTCTGCAACCGTCAAAACACGAATTGTTTAGCATTACATGTAAAAAATTAAAGTAATGATAAGTTTTTTCTTGACTTTAAATGTAACAGACCGTAAACTATTAGCATGAACTTAAGAACTGTATTAACAACTGACACTGTAAATTTGCACCTTAAAGGCACAACAAAAGAGCAGATTATCGACGAAATGCTGGATATTCTGGTAAGCGCAGGAAAGGTGAAAGATAAAGAAACTGCACGCGCATGTGTTCTTGACCGTGAACGCAAAATGTCCACAGGCATGAAGCATGGTATTGCAATTCCTCATGGAAAAACTGACACTGTAGAAGACTTGGTTGCTTGTATTGGTATTTCAGACAATCCTGTAAACTTTGATTCTCTTGATCAGGAACCATGCAGAATTTTTATAATGACACTTTCTCCTGTTAACAAAACAGGTCCGCATCTTCAGTTCCTTGCAGAAGTAAGCCTTCTTTTCAAGAGTGCTGAAAAACGCCAGGAAATCTTAAAGACAACTGATAAAGCAGAAGTAATTAGAATTTTGACTGAATAAGCCAAATACTTTTTTCTGATTTTATTGTTGATTGAATGACAGACCGCTATTATGGCGGTCTATTGTTTTTTATAGGGACTTGTATGAAATTAACCGAAGCGGATTATTATGCCAAAGACGGCGTGTTGTATAACAAAGACGGTGTTGCTTTTTCCACAATAAAAAAACTCACTCTTACGGATAAAAAAGTACCGGAGTCTTTGCTTGCGGGTTTTTCCGCAAAAGAACTGGTTCTGCTTGAATTTCCCGTATCATTTGCATGTGTTGATGCTGAAAACTTTGATGAAGCTTTTCTTGCGGATTTGCGTTCTGCACTTAAACAGCTTGAGCAGAGCGGCAAAACCGTAATATTTTCCGCTACAGGTTCAGTTGCCGGTGCGGAACAATCCGATGTATTTTATCATATAGCAAGACGAATCAAAGACTGCACTTCCGTTGCAGGTATATGCTTCCCGGCAGGAACTACAAAGGGTTCTGTAATGACCATAATCGATGCTCTGCAAAAAAAACATCCCGAGTACGTGTATTTTACAGCGGAAAAAGAATTGTATGATTCACTTAACAAAGACTATGCAGGGCGGATTGCCTTTGCAAGTATTTGAAAAGGCAATCTGTCCGTTTACTATACCTAGCCTTTGATTCCTGTAAGCTTGTCTTTGAGCTCGCTTTCCATCTTGGCAAGTTCGCTTTCTGCGGCAGCACGCTTGTTGCGGCCTTCTTCCTGAATCTTGAGCGTTTCTTCGATTGTAGAAATCAAGTCTGCATTTACCTTCTTGAGCGTTTCAATTTCTACAATACCGCGTTCCATCTCTTTAGCTGTACCAATTGAGTTCTCTTTGAGCATTTCGGAATTCTTTTCAAGAAGATTATTTGTTGCATCTGTAACTTCGCGCTGAACTTCAAGAGCTTTTTTCTGGCGGAAAAGGCTTACAGCAATTACAATCTGATTTTTCCAAAGCGGAATTGTGTTCATTATGGAGCTTTGGATTTTTTCAACAAGCAGCTGGTCGTTGTTCTGAATCAATCTGAGCTGCGGTGCTGTCTGAATTGAAATCATGCGTGAAAGCTTAAGGTCGTGGAGTTTCTTTTCAAAACGGTCGAGGAACTGCATCAAGTCGTTCAATTCCTGTGTTGTTGCAGGATTGGATTCAGCTTCTACCTTCTTCTGGAGTTCCGGCAGAACGGTGCTTCTTACCTCGTCAATTTTCATCTTTCCCGCAACAATGTAAACATCAAGCTCGTTCAAATAATCCAGGTTTTTGCCGTACATCTGGTCGAGCATTGTGATGTCGCGCAAAAGCTGCATCCGGGCTTCGTTCAACTGTGAGATAATCTTTTCAATTTGAACTGAAAGCTTTTCATATTTAGTAAAGAATTTGTCAACACTGAAAAACAGGTTGGAAAATACACCTTTTTTCTGGTTTGTAAGCGAATTAACGTTTACGTCCTTAATCTTCATAAGAAGATTCGTCAAATCTTCGCCAATGTAACCGCTGTCATTTGCACGAACCTGATTCAGTATGCTGTCGGCAAAATTTGAAATTTTTGACTGTGCGCCGATACCGTACTGGATTAGTGCCTGTGAATTGTCAATCTCTATGGTTTTTGCTATTTCCTTAGCTTTTGCCATATCCTCTTCTTTCAAAGAGATTTCCTGCTTTGCTTCTTCTGCAGGCAGAAGAGCGTTTTGATTCATTGCATCTGACATAATGTTTTCTTCCTTTATATTTGAATTAAAATGCGTTTAATCGCATAGACCTTCCATTTTAAGTGTGTTTTTCAGCAACGACAGTTCAACTTCAAGATCCGAAACTTCGTTGCCCAAAAGGCGCGTAAACTGGTTGTCAAAAGCTTTTCTTATGGTAGAAAAAGTTTCTTCAACTTTTTTTACGGATTCCGCTATTTCGGGGTCGCCGTTGTTGTGTTTGCGAAGTTCCACATATTTTGCGAGAATGCGGACTGTTGCATCCAGATAATACGTTAAAAACTGGTTTGATTTGCGCAAATCCGGCGGGTCACGCTTGATTTCTTCAAGAATCTTTGTGGTAGAAACTTCGATTGAATCAAGATCCGGTTTGATGGGCGTTGAATACAAAAGTCCGTCATATTTGCGGATTTGGTGAAGCTTTTCGTATCCAGCCGAAAGAGCCGCATCGAGTTCTTTTTGCGAAACGCCGCCTATGAGAATGGTATCCTTGTTTTTGGCGATTGATTTTATAATTATTTTTGAAGTAATAAAACCGGCAAGAGCAAGAAGAATGGACTTAAAAACCGTAATCTTAAAAAGAAAATGTACCAAGATGAATAAAACTGCAGCAATTACAGTTGAAAACGGAAAAGAGTTTTTCTTGTTTTTCATGCAAACTCCCTGCTGTATAAAAAGATATAACATATACTATTACACAATAGAATGAATATGTAAATAGAATATTTTGCCAAGTTTGACTCTTTACCGGTGCAATTGACGCAAACTGCGATTGTCTGTAGAGTGTCGAGGTATGAGGTACGTTCTTTCAACCATCCTTGCAGGTCTTTTGTGGGGCTTGATAAGTCTTTTTATTAAGCCGCTTTCAGCAATGGGGTTTTCATCCGCACAGATACTCTTTTTCAGAGTTTTGATTTCTGTCATTCTGATGTTTGTATTCATTCTGATTTATGACAAAAAACTGCTGCATATCAGCGCAAAAGATTTGTGGATGTTTTTGGGTTCCGGCGTACTCAGTCTAACGTTTTTCTCACTCTGTTACTTCAAGACCATAGTCGAAGTCGGCGCATCTACTGCCGTAATTCTTTTGTACACATCTCCGATTTTTGTAATGTTCTTTTCGATACTTTTGTTCAAGGAAAAACTCAATTTGTACAAAGTGCTTGCCGTTATTTTTACATTTGCAGGCTGCTGTCTTGTTTCAGGAATCTTTAGTGGCGGGAACGCGGCGGGAATAACACCTAAAGGCTTTTTAACCGGCCTCGGAGCAGGCTTCGGCTATGCGTTGTATTCGGTTTTTACACGCTATGCACTTAAAAAATACAACACAATTACGGTTATTTTTTACACTTTCCTGTTTTCGCTCGTAAGCATCATTCCGTTTTCAAACTTTTCAACACTCCTGCCTCTTGTGACAAGCAAAAGCATCTGTCTGTTCGCAGGAATCGGGCTTTTGTGTACAGTTCTTCCGTATTTCTTTTACACATACGGATTAAGCGGGCTCGAGACAGGCAAAGCCGCAGTGCTTGTAACGGTAGAACCTGTTGTCGGTACACTGACCGGCTTTCTTGTATTTTCCGAACCCGTCTCAGCAATCATTGTGCTTGGTATTCTCCTAATCTTGGCTTCACTAGTTCTCATCCAAAAGGAGAGGTAGTTAAACAACTTTCTGAAAATCTTCCGGTTTTTTACTTCGCATTCTTTGGCTTTTTCCATAAAGTGCGCCAATAAATAAAAAGCGGTATGAACATCGTTATTTGAATAATAAAGAGGCTGTGCCTTACAGAAAGTCTGTCTGCAAGATAACCGACCAAGACAGAAAAACCCGCAACGACAATTGAGCCAATAAACGAAGTTATTGAACCCATTGTTGACCTTTCTTCATCAGAAAATTCGGCCTGCATCAGCGAACTGTTGGCAACTGACGAAACACCGAAAAACGCTGATGACGAAATGAACAAAAACGGCGAAGCAATTGCATTTATAATCAGCGCAAGCAAGCTTGACAATCGCCCGTACAAGTTAGAAGCAATCAGACAGACACGCTTTGAAAAACGCTTAAAGATTTTATCTGAAAAATAAAAGCTTAATGCGCCGAGCACATTCGACAAACCACGCAAAATGCCAATAAACCAAAGTGGACACAAGCTGTTGAAATACGCCGCCTGAATCTGATAAGAAGACGACGAAAGACCTTCCTGCAAAGATTTTGCAAATATCAAGCCGATCAATTTTGGATTATTAGCGATTTTCTTAAAAGCTGCCGCCACATGCTTAAAAGGATTTTTGACCTGCGCTTTGTAGCCTGTATCTACAAACGTAAATGCAATGATCACGCTTATAATTTGCGGAAACACCGAAAGAACCAGCACAAGACGCATTGAATATTTTGCCAGAATCGCTGACAAAACAGCCGTAAAAACAAGCGCAAACTGCATTGTGTAATTTGTCTTGCCTAAATAAGCATGAAATTCTTCCTGCAAGTTTTTTTCTTTTAACGAATCATACAAAAGCGCTTCATTATTACCCGAAAAAAATGCCGTGGCCGTTCCAAGAAAAAATGCGCCCGTTAAAAAGCTCCAGTAAACCGGAAACAACGCCCATAAACCAATACCAATAAGATTACACATTGCTCCCAAAATTGCAGCTGTTTTTTTGCCGGCCAAATCGCCCAAAACACCGGTCGGGAATTCCATAATGATTACGGCCAGCGACATTACCGAAAGAATAGACATCGATGTTGTGTAATTTCCTAAAAAAGCGTTAAAGACAATAACGATAATTGGAGAATAAAACTTTACTTCCGTAAAAAAATTGAATAAAGCCAACTTTTTAATATTTAAAGAAACATCTCTCATATAATCCTCTATATTGATACATCGTTTTAAGAAAAGGATAACATATATTTGGAAGATTATGTGTTTAAATTCGTTACTTTTTATCTAAAGGTAACAGTTTTTAGTCTACGTTCTTTTAAGAAAAGCTTTATCAAAAAAGAGCCGGAGATACATGACCAGCTCTCGTCTATTAATCTAAAGTGTTTATTTACAATATTTTAGAAATATACTATTCTTTGTAAAGAATATAAAAGAGTATAATAGAAGAGTTCTGTTGATTCGGAAAAAATTCAACAAATTCAGTAAAAAAAATAAAACTTTTATGGCGAAAAAGTATCCAAAATTCTAGTTGTAGAAAAAATAAATAAAAAATTTAATTTTTTTCAATAAATTAACACATTCTCTTTTGATTTTTTATGAAATATTATAACACCATAGAACGGTTGTGGTTTCCGGAACAAATGGGCAGGATAAATCAGCAAAAGTCTTGTTGAACTTATGCTGTTGGAATGAAAAGCAACCAAAGAAAAAAATGTTTCCTTAAGGAGGGAAGTAGATGAAAAAATTATTATGTGTGCTGCTTTCTGTAGCATTGATAGGAACAATGTTTGTTTCTTGTGCTAAAAAAACAGCGAAAGAATCTTCTGATTCAAAAAAAATCAAGATTGGTGTTTCAATCTGGAGTTCAACAGACACTTTGGGCAGCCAGTGCAAGCGCATAATCGATGAAGCTGCAAAGGCTCTTGATGTTCAGGTTATGTATGTGGATCAGGGACATATCTCTGAAAACGTAACTGCTTCTGCTGAAACATTGTGTGCAGCAGGCTGCGATGGTATGATTATCTGTAACTCAGCTTCCGCTGAAATGACATCAGTAATCAATACCTGTACAGCTAACAAGGTTTACGTTGCACAGTTCTTCCGCATTATCAGCCAGGCAACAAACCCCAACGAGTATGCTCTTGCAACAAAATCACCATATTTTGTAGGTGCAGTTCACGAAAACGAAGTTGAAAACGGTTATAAACTTGTTACAATCCTTGGTGAAAAAGGATGCAAAAAGATTGCTCTCGAAGGTTGGGAAGCAGGTGATGCTACATTCCTTCTTCGCTGGGAAGGCTATAAGAAAGGTACAGAAGCATGGAATGCTTCTCATTCTAATAAAATTGAATTGCTTGAACCACAATACGGTGGAACAACATCTGATACAGGTCGTTCAACAGCAGAAGCTATTATTAATGCTAACCCAGATATTGACGCACTTATCGTAGCTGGTGGCGGTGGAGATACATTGGTTGGTGCTTTGGCAGCTATTGAAGCTATGGGTAAAAAAGGAAAGATCGCTGTCGTTTCTACAGACTTCCTTGCTGACCTTGATGAACAGCTTAAGACTGGCGGTATGGCTGCTGAATCCGGCGGACACTACTGCGACCCATTGTTTGCATTCATGCTTGTTTACAATGCAATCAAAGGAAACTATTCTGTTCCTACAAACTCTTTCTATGAAGTCAACTTCCCGTATCTTTATGTTGCATCTCCTGATGATTACGCAGCCTATGCAAAGTACTTTGTCGATGCGCTTCCATACAACGCACAAGAACTTAAAGCTATGGCAGCACTTTCAGAAAAAGACCTTGAAGCAGCTGCTGCAAAACTTTCTATCGAAGATGTTAAGAGCCGCAGATAGTTTTTCATAGAATAAACGGAATTACACCGTTTTATCTCTTGTCAGGGAGCAGAACAATTCAAAAAACTGCTCCCTTTTTTTAGGATGATATAAAGATATGAATAAAAACGGAAATACATTGTCAGACGGCGGAACTTTTGCCGCATTTAAAAAAAGTCGTTATTTTGGAGTAACTGCTCTAATCATTTTAGCTATAATATGTTGGATAATCTTTAAACTCTTATCCCCTGATAACTTCGGAACACCAAAGCTTATGTCTGATTATCTTCAGACAAGTATTCAATATGCTGTAGGTGGATGTGGTTTTTACTTTATTGTTGTAATGGGTCTTTTTGACTTTTCCATAGGTGCAAATATTGTTCTTTCATCTATGGTTGGTGTTTTGCTCTCAAGATATTTCGGATATTTTGGGCTCATTGGAGGAACTCTCCTTACAGGAGCCTTAATAGGTTCTTTTAATGGTTTCTTTTATTCCAAGCTTAGAATACCTTCTATGATTGTAACAGTCGGCCTTATGTTGATTCTCGAGAGTGTTGCAAACTATGTAGTAAGGCTTGATACTTCCGGCTTCCCCGGGAAGCTTACAGATGCTTCAATTTTGGCGTTTAATCATGCCCCATGGAATTATGTCGTAGCTTTTATGGCATTCCTGTTGATGGTATTCATTTTAAGGTTTACAAGAATCGGTACTTATTGTAATGCAATCGGCAGTAACGAACTTGTAGCAAAAAATATGGGTATCAGCGTAGAAAAATATAAGTTCATAGGCTTTGTGCTCCTTCACTTTTTTGTAGGAATTATGGCACTTTTGACTGTAAGTTACGGAAAGGGTATTCTGGCTGTAACCGGTATGACCAGTATGGACCGCAACTTTAAGCCTTTAATGGGAACCTTCTTTGGAATTGCATTTAAGAAATATGGCTGTCCGGTTACTGCAATCGTAATCGGTGAGTTCATCATTACTATGATATTTAACGGGCTTGTTGCTCTTGATGTACCTACAACAATCAATGACTTTGTTACAGGTGCAGTTCTCCTTGCTATCGTTACTCTTACCAACCGTGGAAAGATTGGTAGTGTAGTCAAATAATTAAAACGAGAAGAGATTTATGAGTGAAGTAATTTTAAAAGCGGAAAAAATAAATAAACACTTTGGTATAACTCATGCCGTAAGCGATCTTTCTTTTGAGCTTTATAGCGGAGAAATACACGGGCTGATTGGTGAAAACGGTTCCGGTAAATCAACTTTCAGTTCTATGCTTTGCGGTATTTATACAATATCAAGCGGTAGCTTCAATCTTATGGGTAAAGAAATCAGACCTAAAAATCAGGTTGAGGCAAATAAAATGGGAATTTCCATTATCGTTCAGGAAATGGGAACATTGCCCGGACTAACTGTTGCTGAAAATATTTTCCTGGGTGAAGAAGATAAATTCATGCACGGTATTGTAAAAGACTCCAATGCAATGAATAAAGAAGCTCAACGGCTTTTGGATTCCTATGGGTTTACAAATATAAAAGCTTCAAAAATGATAGATCATTACTCCTTTGAAGAGCGTAAACTCGTCGAAATTGTAAAAGCTACATATTTTAACCCCAAAATCCTTGTTGTAGACGAAACAACAACTGCTTTGAGCCATGATGGAAGACAGGAACTTTTTAAGGTTATGAACAAAACACGCGAAATGGGTTCAACCGTAATCTTTATTTCGCACGATCTGGATGAAGTTCTGGAACACACAGACAGAATTTCTGTTCTTCGTGATGGTGTTCTTGTTAAAACCGTAAATACAAAAGAGGTTACCACAGATGACCTCAAACGCGAAATGGTTGGCCGTGAACTTGATAATAAGTATTATCGCACTGATTACGATGAACCTGTTTCAGATGAAGTTGTTTTGTCACTCAAAAATCTGAGAGTACCAGGTGAGTTCCAAGATATAAATCTTGAACTTCATAAAGGTGAAATACTTGGTATCGGTGGTCTTTCTGAATGTGGTATGCACGAAATCGGTAAAGCAATTTTCGGTGCTTCATATAACAGAACCGGAAAAGTAACTTTAAGCGATGGCTACGAAATCCAAGATATTCCTGGAGCAATCAAACACAGCATCGCTTATGCTTCTAAGGACCGCGACAACGAATCCATAGTTATTGCGGATACAATCGGTGAAAACATTATACTGCCTTCTATGGATGACCTCTCGAAAAAAGGTTTCCTGAATCTTGGTGCTCTGGATGAATTTGCTTCAAAATATGCAACACAAATGAGTACAAAAATGACCGGCATAAAGCAGTACGTTTTTGAACTTTCCGGAGGTAATAAGCAGAAAGTAGTACTGGCACGCTGGATAGGAAAAGATTCTGATATTCTTATTTTGGACAGCCCTACACGTGGTATTGATGTTAGAGTAAAAGCTGATATTTATACCTTGATGACTGAACTCAAAAAGCAAGGAAAGTCTATCATTATGATTTCAGAAGAATTGCCTGAGCTATTAGGTATGAGTGACCGCATCTTTATAATGAAGGACGGAAAGTTTAACGGTGAGTTTAAGAGAAGCCGTGAACTTGGCGAGAAAGATCTCATTGCAAAGATGATATAGGAGAAAAAAAGATGGCTAATCAAATTGCAATAAAAAATAAAACAGAACAAGATTTGTTAAAAAGAGCAAAACAAAAACAAGTATTCTCAAATTTTGGACCATTGTTTGGTTTTATCGGTATTATTTTGTTGTTTTCTATATTAACCGGCGGAAAAATCATACAGGCTAAAAATTTGAGCCTTATGCTAAGTCAGGTTTTTGTTCTTATGACTTGTTGTACCGGTGTTTTTTTGATTATGACCGTAGGTGGTTTGGACTTTTCACAAGGTTCAATTCTCGGCCTTTCGTCGATAATCTTTTGCTGGGTGTCGATGTACAGCATTCCGCTGGCTATAATTGCATCCGTAGCATCAGGTGCTTTAATGGGTGCATTCAACGGTTTTTTCCATGTAAAGTTTAAAATCGCTTCATTTATTGTCACAATGTGTTCACAGTACTTTTTCCGTGGTTTGTGCAAATACATCACAACAGCAGGTCCTGTTCCTGCGAGCTACAACGTACTTTCGCTGGATCAGACCTGGTTCAAATTCCTTTTGATGGGAATTGTACTTGTTGTAGTTTTTGTAATCTGGCATTACACACGGGTTGGCTATGATTTAAGAGCAATTGGAGCAGGCGAAACTGCTGCAAGATTTTCCGGTTGTCGTCCTGATTTAACCAAGTTTTTGGTTTATGTAACTGCAGGAGCAATCACCGGTTTTGCCTCTTTTATCAACGTTGTACATGTTGGTGCAATCACAGGAACAGCCGGAAGACAGCTTGAAACTCAGATTTTGATTGCTTTGGTTTTGGGTGGAATGCCGATTTCCGGTGGTGCAAAAGCACGGTTCTCAAATATTATACTGGGAACCCTTACCTACTGTGTTTTGGAAAAATCACTTCCAATGGTTTTCCCTGTAGCTGCAACACAGCAGCTTGTAAAAGGAATAATCTTTTTGATTGTAGTGGCTCTTACAATTGACCACGAATCATTGAAAGTCATTAAATAAGTTTTCTCCTATACAACTTTTTTACCGGCCGAAGTTCGTCCTAAGGCCGGTATTTTTTTGAATTTCTTTTCATTGAGTATCAGTTATTTTACCGTATTTTTCTACAGCTTCTTCTACGGTCATTAGTCCGTTTGCAATATTGTAGCAGCTTATGCGGATCTGTTTTTGGACATCATCAAGCAGTGTTGTTGTGTTTGCATAAACCTTGATGCCGTTTTCCATCGGGGCAAAAAGCTCGTCCGAAGAAAAATCCTTTGTAATAGGAATAAGATGTTTGACGGTCGCAAGGTTATTTAATTCTGCTGTTTGGGTAAGGAAGCGTATAAACTCATTGGTTATTGCCAACTGTTTGCTGTTGGAATTAACTGCAAACCCTGTGCCTGTATTGCTTATAAAAATTCCGCCTTTGTCTGTAACAGGAGTTGGGTACAATCTGTATTTGAATGGAGAAGCAGAAAATGCTTCTGACTTGGATTCACGCTTTTTTGTTCCTGAAACAGCATCACCGGTTATAAGAAGCATTGGAATATCGCCTTCAAAGAAGCGCAGTATAAGTCCATTATAATTGTCCGTGAATTCTTGTTTGCAGTAATTAAAATCAACACAGCCTGTTTCTACAAGTTTTTCTATTAATTCATAAAGTGGCCGCATATATTCACCGGCTGATGCATCCATATTGTTGAGAGCCTTCTGCGCTTTCGCATTGTCCTTTACAAGATAATGCGAATATGGATATGCAATGGATGAAAAAAAGTTTGCAGCTCCGTCTGCATATCCCATCATAGGAGACTTGTAGCCGGCAGCCCTGAATTTCCGGCACACATCCAAAAGCTCCGGCAGGGTAGTCGGCACACTAAGCTTTTCTTTCTTAAACAAATCTTCATTTACAAGCATACCGTGTCCCTGGGAATACATTGGCAACATAGGAACTTTTCCGTTGGATATTTTAAGAAGATTTCCGTCATAGATGCAGTTAAGGTTCATATTAAGGTCTGGTGAAGACAAATCCTCTGCTGTCTCAAAAAGAATTTCGTACTGAGGTTTGTCCATCATCCAGGGGAACAAAAAGAAAATATCCGGAGCTTCGTCGCTGTAAAGAGAAGAGACAATTACATTATTATAATTATCAAGAAAAGAATAGGTGAGTTCAACCTCGGGATAAATCTGGTTAAAGCGGTCGAACTCTGCTTCGAGAGCCTCAAAATTGCTGTAGTTTCCACAAATTTTAATAATTGCTTTTGTATCTGCTGCAAGAGAAGGTGCAAAGGGCTTTTCTGATACAGATTTTTTTTTGCAGCCGCTTATTGTCAGAGTAAGCAAGGCAATTAGCAAGAAAAGTTTAAATGCTCTAAAAAACTGCTTTTTGATTTCTTTCATAGCTTTCTTCTTCTTTCACAATTACATCTGTGAACCATATTCTTCCTTGATTCTTCTTATTTCTTTTATTACAACCTTAACATCAATCGGCTTTGCAATGTGTCCGTTCATGCCGGCTTCCATGCATTCTGCAACATTTTCTGAAAAAGCATCGGCAGTCATAGCAATAATAGGAATAGTTCGGGCAATGGGATTGTCAAGCTTTCGGATGGCTCTTGTTGCATCAAGTCCGTTCATCACAGGCATTTGAATGTCCATAAAAATCATGTCATATTGTTTTTCAACTGCACTTTCCATAAAAGTTACTACTTCTTGCCCATTGCAGGCACGGATAGAATTAATTCCATACATTTCCAGGAAGGTGCTTACAATTTCATAGTTTATATCAATGTCTTCGGCAATAAGGATGTTCATTCCGGTAATGTCTGAATTGTTTTCTTCCGGAGTTTCCAGATCGTTTTGAATTTGGAGAACTTCTGTAATTGTTTTGTAAAGTGATGAACGGAATAACGGCTTACTAATAAATCCGTTTACGCCGGCCTTCTTTGCATCTTCTTCAATCGTAGACCAATCATAAGCAGATACAAGAAGGATAGGAACAGTGTTTCCGGTTTTTTCACGGATTCTCCTCGTAAGCTCAATACCATTCATACCGGGCATTTTCCAGTCCAGAATGATTATGTTGAATGGGTTTTCGTCTGCTATGTGATGCTCTATGAGGCTTAAACCTTCTGAACCGGATAAAGCAATTTCCGAGTTTGCTCCCAGTGCTTTGAGCGTATCCTGCGCTGTTTCAAGCAGAACATCATCATCGTCAATTATCAGAACATTTATAGGTGGCAGAACCATTTCTGCTTCCTGGATTTCTGAAACAGGCAGGTCAAGCGTAACTACAAATGAAGTCCCTGCTCCCAGCTCGCTGTGACACTCAATTGATCCACCCATAAGGTCAATCATCTGCTTTGTGATTGCAAGACCAAGCCCTGTCCCCTGAATTGTATTGATGCGACTGTCTGTCTGGCGGACAAAAGGCTCGTACATTTTTTCCATAAACTCTTTAGACATGCCTATACCAGTGTCTTTAACGATGTAACTCAATTTTATTGTGTTATCTGCTGTTCCTGGGCCTTCCTGCATGTCAACGCAAACCTGACCGCCCTTTGGGGTATACTTGAGCGCATTGGATAGCAGGTTTATAAAAATCTGATTTACACGAAGTTTATCTGCATACAAAAACTCATTTTTGATATTCTTGATTCTAAAGCGGAAGTCGATATTCTTTTCACGTACAAGTGGTTGTGAAAGGTTAACAAGATTTTCAGCAGATTCAACAATAGAAAAACTCACAGGTGTCAGCGTAATTTTACCGCTTTCGACTTTAGAAATATCAAGAATATCATTTATAAGCGTCAGCAGGTGGTTGCTTGCCATAGAAATTTTTTTAAGGTTAGTAGAAACAGAATCCGGATCATTTATATTTTTCTCTGCAATCGTAGTTAGACCGATTATGGCGTTCATAGGGGTTCGGATATCGTGTGACATTGTAGAAAGAAAATCTGTCTTTGCCTGATTAGCCGCATCTGCTGCCCTGGCCGCAATTTCCAATTTATGATTGAGCGACAGCATGGAAATAATATCTAAAGTCAGAAGCAAAAGCAGAGATGCCACAACAATACCAAGCAGTGCCCAGTCAATGGATTCGGGTATAAGGTCTGTGATAGGAATTGTTGAAACGATGTACCATTCTTCATTTGTGTCTATGAGTGTAAAAGCATTAAAACAGTTCTGACCCTTAGAGTTAAGCATTTCAAAGGTTCCCGACGGCTGCTTGAAGGTTTCCTCTATATTAATATGATTTTCCAAGCTTTTATGATTGTAGGAATTATAATACTCAAAAAGATTTGAATTTTTATAAGAGGACCCCTTGATTATATAGTTTCCGTCAAGGTCGATTATGGCAATGTCTGCATTTTTATATTTGTCGGTAGGAAAGGCCCATTTTTCTTCTACGACAGAAATTGGAACAATGCGCAAAAGATAACAGTTGTCTTTTTTACCTGTATGATTATCAAGTAGTTCAATCATATTATAAAAGGCAATGGACTGTACACCGTTCACTGGATTTGTGTAGCTTCTGGTAACATTGAGTTCACTTTCAAGACTATCGACCGTGTGAAAAATCGGAAGTTTTTCATACGATACACTAAAATCATCCGGAGAGCTCGTGTTTGAGTTTGTAGAAAGACCGATCAGACTGTCTGCTTTTATAACATGTCCGCTTATTTTTGAATTAGTTTTTGCTGCTCTTACATATTCCACCGCCTGTTCCATTGTCATGTTCTGCGAGTTCATGTAGTTGGCCCAGGAGTTACAGGTACGCTGTTCACCTTCAAGATAGTTTGTAGTTACAAGCTCGGCACTAAAGGTAATATTTTTAAAACTTTCCTTTTCCAGTTCAATATCAATCGTGCGTTCGTGACTTGCATAATTTGTAACAAAGGCAATTATGAAAGCTATTATAAGGATATTGGTAATAAGCAGCAGAAATTTTTTCATAGGTTAAGTCCAAAGCAATTTATTTTGCTGCGATATTTCTGAAAATCTTGAGCTGTTCATCAATTTTACAGTACAAAGCCTGATAATCTGTTTGAGTGTCTCGTGTACGCAGAGGTTCTACAATTGCTTCGATTACCTTATAAAGTGAAGTTAAGTGAAGATTTCCTGCGATTCCTTTAAGAGCGTGAGCATCTTCAAAAGCGACATCAAGATTTTTATCGTTCAGATTTTTTTGGAGTGAATCAAATCTCTCATTTGCAAGCCCTTTGCGAATCATCTTAAAATAAAAGTCTTCGTTGTTCATACAGAGAGCAAGCCCTCCATCATAATCTGCACCGGCAGAAATCAATTCTTCTTTTGTCATACAAACCTCTTAGCCAACAGGCAAACGTTCTTTTTCGTCATACATAAAAACAAAGAAAATGTTGCCGTAAACCTTATGATGAACAAGGTGCCCCAAATCTTCTACGACCTTTACGTTTCCTTTCTTTGTGATTATGCGGTATTTGACGTAATCGCGCATCTTATTGCTGGAATTAATCTGCTCCCAGATGGCGTTTTCTGTTTTTTCCAAATCCTTTGGATGTACAATATTGCGGAAACTGTGTTTTGTGTATTCCAGAAATTCCTTGATTGTCTCACATTCAAAAAGTTCCAAAATTTCTTTTGAAACATAAAGAATATCTTCATTGCCCGATGCCTTGTAAACCAAAATAGAACCAGGTACTTCGTTGAACATATCCTTTGTAAACCAGAAACCCCAACGGTCTTCAAAGAATTCAGCATTTTCGGCTGCTTCTATCCTTGGCAATTTTCCGGCGCGGGAGTCTTGCAAAAAATCGGCGGTTGTCATCGGTCGTCCATAATAAAAGCCCTGAATCTTTTCACAACCGACATCCTGTAAAAATTCCAGCTGCTCGCGGTTTTCAATACCCTCGCAGAGTGTGTGGATTCCAAGATGTTGTGCCATTCGGATAATGTCTGTAATAATCTGTCCGTTTTTCCCTTCAGGGTTAAACGCACGCATAAAACCCATGTCGAGTTTGATAAGGTCAAAGTTGTGTTTTTGTAAAACGTTCAGAGAAGCAAAGCCGTCTCCAAAATCATCCATCCAGACTTTAAAACCTTCTTTATGGAAAAGATCAATCTGTTCCTGCAAGTATTCATGATTGCTGGAGAATGCACTTTCGGTAATTTCGATTACAAGCATTTCGTGCGGGTAATTGTACTTGTTTGTAATCTTTGTGATTTCTTCTATCATATTGCACTGGTCAAAGTCATTGCGTGAAAAGTTTACGCTTACAGGGACCTGTTTTATTCCCTTAGATTTTCGTTCTTCTGCTTCGCGGCAGACCTCTTCTACCATGTACAAATCCATTTTTGCACTAAGTTTATAGTCTTCTATAACCGGAATAAAGATTCCCGGATTAAGCATGCCTTTGCTTGGATCCTGCCAACGCGCCAATGCTTCAAAATTACAGATTTCACCTGTGATGGCACGGACAATCGGCTGGTAAAAAACTTTGACCCAATGTTCTCTAAGAGCTTGTTCAAAAAACTCAAGGACATGCTGTTTGTCTTCGAACTGTCGTAATACTGAATTATCAAAAACAGAAATATGTTTGTTCAAATCTCCGCGGATGTGATTACAAGCAAGCCGTGCATAATCTATTGCGTTGCTCGGATCTACCTGTTCATCCTGTTCAATAAAAACTCCAACCTGAAAATCAATTGCTGTTCCACGACCGGTTGTTTTTATTTTATTAAGGAAAGACGGCAATATTTTAGGAAGCTCTGTTGCGTCTCCCATAACAGCAAAATGGTCATCGCTCAACCGACAGACAGGCATGTCTGTAAAACAAACTTGCAGCATTTGTCCTACACGATAAAGGAGCTTGTCTCCTTCCGAAAAGCTGTAGTGGGTGTTATAGGCCTTCATATTCAGAATATTAAAGAAAGCATAAGCTGCCTTTGAGCCTATTTTTTTAAGGTTCATCCGTTCCAGCTCACAGAGTTTTGTAAAGAACATAAGGTTAGGCAGGTCTGTAAGTTTGTCCTTTTCGGTTTCGCGGATGATATATGTCTCTTCTGCATGAAGAATTGTTTTTGCGACACGGGCAAGGATAAGACTTGGTGTTTCAAAGGGTTTTACTATAAAGTCGTAGGCTCCGTTTTCAAGACTTTCAATTTCTGCTTCCTGATGTGCAGTAAGAATCATTACAGGAATATGGCTGAGCATATCGTCGGTACGAATCTCGGAAAGTACTTCGAGACCACTTTTTTTTGGCATACTGAGGTCAAGCAAAATACAGGAAAGAATTGTCCTGTCACGCCTTATGCATTGCATTGCTTCTTCACCGTCACACGCATATTCAACCCGGTATTTTTCGTGAAGAATATTTCCTAAAAGTTCACGGTTTATTTCTTCGTCGTCTACAACCAGTACCAATTTTTTGTTTTGTGAATCAATCTGTCCCATGATAATTTATTCTACACTGAGAATACATTTTTTTCCATAAGAAAAAATAAGAACTATAATAAATTACATGAAGTTAGCGGCAATGTAATGCCAGCTGATTCAAACTTTTACTTTCAGCGATCGCAAATATTCCTTTCTCTCATCCGATACACGAAAGCTTTCACACGCCTTTTGAATTGCCTTATTGTGCGTCCAGCCATCCAGTCGCTTATCTTCAATAAATTTTATCGCACTATTCCACTGCTTTACCAGTGCCTCCGCAAACAGCCATGCTGTCATCATATTTACATAATATTCTTCAGAACGAAGGTCCGCAGGTAAATCAAGGTACTCGGGCTTAAAATCTTCATCAAGATAATTTGCCATCAAAAGTTTCATACCACAGCGACGTGTATAAGTTGCCTCCGATGATATCCACTTTTGTATCAGACCAATCAACTCCGTACGGTGTTTTTTAAAACATGCGGGATTCACTCCGTCATTCACAGCCCAGTTATCAATATAAGGCATAAACTTTTCAAGCGCGGTAACGCATTCATCAAAATCCTTTATCTTATTAATCAGCGCCACATGAAGACAATTTTCCTCGTGGTAAGTATGAGGAAGACATGAGAGAAACTCTGGTATCACAGGGTCTCCCTTAATACGCTTCAATATGTTTTTATATTCCGGTGAGCGAATCCCAATAAACTTTTCACGCGATAGTGTCGGAATCAACTTTGCATCAAAATCACCATATTTTTTATCTTCATATTCAAACAACAACTGCTGAAGTTCTTTTATTGTCATATGAATACTATATCACAAAAAGCTGTTTCACAAAAATAATTATCTTGCAGCCGGCTGAAGCATTAACGGTTCTCTCAGAAAATCCGCCTGATACTTGAAAGATTTTAAAAGCCGGTTACAATTGATTTATGGCTGATATCAGAAAATTTTACGCAGACGTGCAGCGGTGTCTTAAACACGAGCGGGCGTCTTCTCCCAAATACAACGGCATAAAAGCAGCAAAAGCGGTTGCAGACCTGTTTTTGTCATACGCGGCGGGCATGGGTGATTTGCCGCGTTCCATGATGCAGTATTGGGAAGAAAAATACATACAAACCTCTTCCTCGCCCGACAACGAGCCTACCCCGGAACATGTTGACTGGCTTGCAAACTGCCTTTCGTTCATGGACGGAACAATGGATTCATCACAGGATTTTTCGCCGGAGGATTGGAAAGAACTGAAAGACTTTGTAAATTACGAAGCCGAAGCACTGCCTCTTACGGAACTCTCGGCAATGATGACAACACTGGTAAATAAAAAGGTTTTGTAGTTTTTAATCGGTGAGAAAAATACGATAAAATGGGGAATGGGCCCACCTGGACTTGAACCAGGGACCGACGGATTATGAGTCCGCAGCTCTAACCAACTGAGCTATAGGCCCGAAACGTTGATAACAACGCTAAAAAAATAACATAAAACCAGTCAGATAGTCAACCGGTTAAAGCTCGCCTGATTCCGCGGCGCCCGGCAGTCCTATGTCTTTCCGGTAAAACATCTTGTCAAAGGAAATCTTTTCCATTGTCTTATAGGCAAGCTCATACGCCTTTTCAAATGAATCGCCGAATGCGGAAGCCGCCAGTACGCGTCCGCCTGTTGTAACAAGCTTTTGTTTGTCGTCCTTTGAATAATCAGCACCCGCAATGAATATTTTGACCGCCGCATCCTTTGTTTCCGGCAGATGTATTTCTTTTCCCTTTTCGTAAGCAGCAGGATACCCGCCCGAAACTGCAACCGGTGAACATACAAAGCCTTTCTTCCACTTGAATTTAGGCGCAAACGCTTTTAACGTTCCTGTCTGCTGCACATCAGCAATGGCAGTACACATCTCCGCAAAATCACAGTCCATAAGCGGCAGCAAAGCCTGTGTTTCTGGGTCGCCCAGACGCACATTGTATTCCAAAAGTTTGGGACCGTCTTTGCAAAGCATAACACCAAAAAAGATAAAGCCCCTGTAGTCCCATTTTTCAGCAATAAGACCTTTCAGCGTAGGCTGAACAATATTCTCATCGAACAGCTTCATCTGCTCATCAGTAACATCACTAAGCGGTGTAACAGCGCCCATGCCACCGGTATTAGGACCTTTTGCTCCGTCCAGCAGGCGTTTGTGGTCGCGTGCCGGTACAAACGGCAGAATACAGGCTTTTCCTGCAGCTGCAAGCTCCGGTGTAACCGAAACAGCCGCCATAACGGAAATTTCTACACCCTGCAGATAATCTTCTATAACAAGCTTGCTTCCGGCTTTTCCGAGAGTGTTATCCTGCATAAAGTCTTTAACGGCGGCAAGTGCCGTTTTTTCATCGGGAGCAACTACAACTCCCTTTCCGGCCGCAAGACCGTCAGCCTTTATTACAATGGGGGCTCCATGCTTTTTAATGTAAGCGGCGGCACTTTCCGCATCCGTAAAAGTCTCGCTGGCAGCTGAAGCAACCCCGTATTTTTTCATGAACGATTTTGCAGTATCCTTGCTGGCTTCAAGTTCAGCGCCCTTAAACTTTGGACCTACTACAGGAATCCGGCACTGCCAGATTTGATCCGCAATGCCTTCTGCCAGCGGATTTTCCGGTCCTACAACTACCATATCAACCTGCTCAAATGAAGCAACCTGCGAAACAGCGTCAATTCCTTTTAAGTCAACGGTATAATCGCAGTCAGCGGGATTTATGTTCCTGCATTTTGCTTCCGTTGCAGTTCCACCGTTACCCGGAACACAGATAACTTCATCAACTGAATCACTCTGAGCCAGTTTCCAGCTTATGGCGTGCTCTCTGCCGCCTGAACCTACTACTAAAATTTTCATAATTTCATAATAAAAGAAACAAATGGCTTAGACAAGTAGCAGGCTTTTGCGCTATAATGAGAAAAATTAAAAAATGAGGTGCAAATGCTTGCTGGTCGAAATCTAATAGAACCTTCGAATTTATCAATCGAAGAACTGGATGAAGTTTTTTCCCTTGCAGAAAAAATCATAGTTGATCCATCCGCTTTTATGGATGTTTGCAAAGGAAAAATTTTAGCTACACTTTTTTTTGAGCCGAGTACACGTACTCGGCTTTCTTTTGAGGCGGCAATGCTGAGACTGGGTGGCAGTGTTCTGGGTTTTGCAGAAGCAAGCAGCAGTTCCACAACAAAAGGGGAATCACTTGCCGATACAATTCGTACGGTTTCTTCTTACACGGATATCATCGCCATGCGAAACCCAAAAGAAGGCTCCGCACTCCTTGCAAGCAAGTATTCCTCTGTACCGGTAATAAATGCCGGTGACGGCGGACACCACCACCCCACACAGACACTCACCGATATGCTTACCATAAGGGCTGAAAAAGGCTCCTTCTCCGGTATGAAAATAGGGTTGTGCGGCGACCTGAAATTTGGACGCACGGTACACAGCCTTGCAAAAGCCTTAAGCCGCTACCCCAACAACGAATTTGTACTTATAAGTCCGCAGGAACTCCAGATACCCGAATACATAACGAGCCAGGTTTTCCGCGCCGCTGGAATCCGGTTTACAACGGAGGAACGGCTGGAAAACGTTATCTCGGATTTGGACATTCTCTACATGACAAGGGTCCAGAAAGAGCGTTTCTTTAACGAGCAGGACTACATCAGACTAAAAGACAGCTACATTCTCGACAAAGAAAAAATGAAACTCGCAAAAAAAACGATGATTGTTCTTCACCCGCTGCCGCGTGTAAACGAAATAGCACCCGAAGTTGATACGGACCCGCGTGCCGTATACTTTAAGCAGGTAAAATACGGAATGTTTGTCCGCATGGCATTGATAGCAAAACTTACAGGAGCGTTGTAATGTTAAATGTTGATACAATAAAAAACGGAGTTGTAATAGATCACATTAGAGCCGGTGCGGGAATGCAGATTTTCAGCTGGCTGGGACTGGACAAGGCAGATTATTCTGTTGCGCTTATAATGAATGTGGCTTCTAACCAGATGGGCAGAAAAGACATAATCAAAATCGACAACAACATCAACATTGATTTTTCCGTTCTCGGTTTTATTGACCCGAACATCACGATAAACATTATCATGGACGAGAGGATTGCAAAGAAGATTACCCTCAAACTGCCCGAAAAGGTTGAAAACGTAATCAAGTGCAAAAATCCGCGCTGCATAACCAGTACCGAAAGCTACATTCCCCACATATTCAGACTAGCAGACCGCAAACGCGCGGAATATCATTGCGAATACTGCGACGAACTGTATCGCGCAGGAGTGGGCGATGTGCTCTAAAGCACTCATATATAACGTTCAGCTTGTTGATTATAAACTGAACACACCCGGCGCAGTAGAAACATCAGACGGAATAATAACTGCCGTCATTACGGACAAGAACGAAATTGAACACCGTCTACAAAAAACTTCGGACAAAACAGAGTTTATAAACGGCAACGGGCTTACACTACTCCCTGCCTTTGTGGATATGCACGCGCATTTCCGCTACCCCGGACAAACGCAAAAAGAAGAACCGCAAACCGCACTACGCGCGGCGGCAGCAGGCGGATTTGGAACTCTTGTTCTTATGCCAAACACAACACCTGTTATGTCAAATTTTGAAACTGCAAAAAAAATACAGGCCGAACTCTGCGCATACGGACTTGCGGATGTAATACAAACAATGAGTATCAGCGCAGATTTTAAGGGAACTGATACATCTCATCTGGATAATATTACAAAATCCGATATTTCGATAATAAGCGAAGACGGTCATGACGTGCAATCCGCCGCGCTTATGCTGCAGGCAATGCGCAAATGCGCAGAAAAGGGAATTATTGTTTCGTGCCATTGCGAAGATGTTTCGCTTGTGCCGCTTGCCGCCGTTCCGCGCAAAAAAGCCGTTGAACTGCAAAAAACAGGTGCAAACGCAAAAACACTCGCTCCCCTGTTTGAAGAAGCTGAAAAGATTCTTGCGCTTGCGGAAGATACCGCAACGGAACGCAATCTGCGGATTGCGCATACGGCCGGCTGTAACATCCACATAGCGCATGTAAGTACATGCGAATCCATAGACGCTGTAAGGCGCGCAAAAAAAACTGACGGTAGCCGGGTTACATGCGAAGTAACACCGCATCATCTTGCACTTACAAATACACGCAACGAGTTTGTAAACCCGCCGCTTCGTTCTGAAGCTGACAGACAAGCTTTACTGGAAGCAATAAAAGACGGCACGGTTGATGTAATTTCCACCGATCATGCGCCGCACACCGAAAGCGACAAGCAGAACGGCGCATGCGGATTTACAGGATTGGAAACGGCTTTTGCAGTGTGCTATACAAACCTTGTAAAAACAAATCTCATAACAATAAACAAACTTTCAGAGCTTATGTCCGCAAATCCCGCAAAACGTCTGGGACTGGACTGCGGCGCACTTGCTGAGGGCAAAAAAGCGGATTTGGTTCTTGCAGATTTGAACAGAAATTGGAAAGTTGATTCTTCAAAGTTCTTTTCAAAAGGAAAGTATTCGCCGTTTAACGGAGAGGTTTTATCAGGCAGGATAACAGCAACTTTTCATAACGGTAGAAAAGTTTTTTCGGAATAAAAAAAGCTTTTTCAGAAGAGTCCAGGTGAACTGAACACAGGAACCATCTTCCTACCGTTGCTTTCTTCCGAATCTGGCGGGGTTCGGAAGCGGTTTCTTGAACAGTACCTGAACTCATCAAAAAAAGCTTTGGAAAAAACGGAGAGAGGGGGATTCGAACCCCCGGTACGTTGCCGCACACAACCTTTCCAAGATTGCACCATAGACCACTCGGACATCTCTCCAAAGGGTTTATTAATTCATAACAGACAATCCATAGGAAATACGGAGAGAGGGGGATTCGAACCCCCGATACCTTACGGTATAACGATTTTCGAGACCGCCCGATTCAACCGCTCTCGCATCCCTCCAAAAGGACCAGCTGTCAAATAAAAAAATAGGAATTGCGAGAATGTATCTGAACAAAACGCAATTCCTTATGAGACTGAGAGGAGTCGAACCTCCGACCTTCAGATCCGCAATCTGACGCTCTATCCAGCTGAGCTACAATCTCGTATTTACGGGTTATCCGTTTGCGGAGCAGGGGGGATTCGAACCCCCGATACCCTTTTGGGGTATAACTCCTTAGCAGGGAGCCACCTTCGGCCTCTCGGTCACCACTCCATTTCTTTGCCAAGAAAACAATCCGCATCTTTAATTCGGAGCAGGGGGGATTCGAACCCCCGGTACGTTGCCGCACAACGGTTTTCAAGACCGCCGCCTTAAACCACTCGGCCACCGCTCCAAAAAGATGAAAGAAGTTTATCGCAAAAAACAACATAATGTCAAGAACTACAGGTGAAACAGTTATAAAGTTATAATAAACACTTCAATTCTCTTCTCTATCTTCACAAAAAAAGTTTTATATAGTATACTGTTGGTGGTGGTTGGGTATAAAGTCTTATAATCTGTTATCAAAGTTACAGGAGATAATATGGCACTTTACAAAAACTATTTAAAAACAACAAAAAAATGCGAAGTAACCTTTGAGCTTTCAGCAGAAGCAGCAAAAGGCGCTCAGAAAGTATGGCTTGCCGGTGATTTTAACAGTTGGAGCAGCATTGATACTCCTATGAAAAAGAAACCGGATGGAAGTTTTTCTGTAAAAGTTAAGCTTGATCCAGGCAACGAATATCAGTTCAGATATCTGCTTGACGGAAAAAAATGGGAAAATGACTGGGCTGCAGACAAATACATTCCGGCACCTTTTTCCAACACAGACAATTCTGTAGTTGTTGTCTAGTTATTATACTTCGTAATCATATTTAATAAATGTATCTTATAAAAAAGACTGTCTGAAGGGATTAGCACTATCGGTGTTTTGGTTCGTCGGGCAGTTTTTTTATTATCCCAACAACGAACGTATACTTTCCTTGTCTCTTGCACCGGCTTCGCGGAACACAATCCTGCCATTTTTTACTATCATGAGAGTAGGAACACTCAACACATTAAGCCTGTCCGCAAGAGTCATGTCTTCATCCACATTGACATAATAAAAATCAACCTTACCTTCCAATTCCCGTGATAATTCTTCTATCTGAGGATAAATTGTTGTACATATACTGCATCCCGACGAGCCAAAATCAATAAAAACAGGTATCTGGGATTTTAATACAGTCGAAAAAGCTTCATTTTTAAGAACTTTAAGCATCAGAACCTCCTGTTTATGCCAAAAAAACCGCAAACGCAACAATCAACGGCATTGTCACTATCGAAAACAATGTGGAAACAGCAACAAACGTTCCTGCAACCTCCGCATCTTTGTTAAACATACTCGAAAACATTACGGTGTTTGCACCTACTGGCGATGCGGCGGCAATAACCATCGAAACAAACATAGGTCCGCGGATTTTCAGCAAATACAAAACCCCAAAAGTACAAAGCGGCGCCACAATAAGTCTGAGAATCATTGCAACAAGAAAGCTTTTGTCTTTTAACAAGGCAAACGAAGTTATACCCGCCAGATAAAATCCTATAACCATCATCGGAAGCGGCGTATTAAGCGCGGTAAGCAGTTTTACCGGTGTCAAAAGTACAGGGGGCAGTGAAAAAGGCGTTAAAAAGAAGAACAAACCTATACACACACCGATTATTCCAGGATTTATAAAAATCTTTGAAAAGGAAATTTTTGCTTTTTCATTATCCAGCAAAACAATTCCATAAGTCCAATTTATAAGGTTATAAACCGCTATATATGCCGCACCAAAAAACACACCATCTGAGCCGAGCAGCGCATTCTGCAAAGGCAACGCCATATATCCGCAGTTTGTAAACACAATTCCGAACTGATAGACACAACGGCGCGCACGGTCTTTTTCCCTTACTAAAAGATGCGCAAGCACAATATTAAGTAAATGTGACAAAAAAGAAGCCGAAACTGCAATTCCAAGCTGTTTTAGTAAATCAGGATCAAATTCTCTGTGAAAGGATTCAATTATGACGCAGGGTGTGACAGAGTAAAGAATAACCTTTACCAGCCCGTTTACACATTCTTTTGTAAGGAAGTTGCATTTTGTCAGAATAAAACCGACACCAATCAAAATAAAAAGAACAACAACCTGAAAACTAACCGCTGAAAAACTTTGTACCATATACAAATCCCTTAAACTACACTGACAATATATTGTTTTTACGGATTATTGTAAATTGTCGGAACTGAGTGCTAAAAAAGAATTAGAACAATTCCTTCTATAATAAAAATTGTTTACAAATATTAAAATCCTAAGGTATAATATATGCGGAATAAATTCTGTTCCGCTATAAAAAAAGAATTGTGAGGCTTTTGACATGAATAATCCTGCAAGAATTTTAACTGTAGACGACGATCCAGTTCTAAGAGTTCATGTTACTTCATCATTAAAAAAGTTTTATGAAGTAAAATCTGTTTCTTCTGCAAAAGAAGCAATGGATTATCTTTCTGAAAACAGTGTTGATTTGCTTATTCTTGATGTATGTATGCCCGAAATGGACGGCATTGAATTTTACAAATGGGCACAGAAAAATCCTTCCACAAAAGACGTGCCTGCAATTTTTCTTACAGGCGTAGAAGATGACAATGTTCTTCAAAGCGTAATAAAAACAAATGCCAATGATTATCTGAACAAACCTATTTCTCCTTCCGAACTGCTTGTACATGTAAAAAATCAGCTTGAATCTCATTCTAAAAAATAAAGATGGAAGCTGAAAAATATCTTAGTGTTTTAAACCCGGAACAAAAACAAGCTGTCATACACGAAGGTTCTCCTCTGCTGATTCTTGCAGGGGCAGGTTCAGGTAAAACCCGCGTAATTACAACAAAGATAGCATGGCTCATCGGTGAACGTAACGTAAATCCGCGTAAAATTCTTGCTGTCACATTTACAAAAAAAGCCGCTTCCGAAATGCAGGAACGTGCGTACCGCCTAAACGAAAAGGCATCTTATGCCCAGATAAGAACTTTTCACTCATTCGGTTCCTGGTTTTTGCGGGTTTACGGCGAATCCGCAGGATTAGCTTCTTCGTTCACAGTTTATGACGACGATGACTCGGTAAATCTTCTATCCAAAACCATACCGGAACTGACGCGTGTACAGTGTGCCCATCTTATGCACGACATATCACGGGCAAAGGATTACTGTCTGTTACCGGATGATGATTTATCATTCATTAATACCGACCCGGAATTTGCGGAAGTTTATCAAAAATACGAAACCCGATTACGTGAAACAGGAAATGTCGATTTTGGCGACTTAATAATGCTGCCTGTGCAGATACTAAAAACAGATCCAATACTTAAAGCTGAAATTCAAAACCGCTTTGATGTTATCATGGTCGACGAATATCAGGATTCCAACGTTGCGCAGTTCCAGCTTTTGCAGCAGCTGGCGGGACCGGATACCTATGTATGCGTTGTAGGCGATGATGACCAGTCAATCTACAGCTTCCGCGGTGCGGAAGTTCAGAACATTCTCACTTTCAGCGAGCATTTTCCGAACACACAGATAATCAAACTGGAGCGGAATTACCGTTCCACATCACCGATTCTTGATACAGCAATAAATGTTGTAAGCTGCAATAAGCACAGGCTCGGAAAAACGCTTGATTCCCAGCGTGGTACAGGCAAAAAGCCGACTCTTGTATTTTTGTCCGATCAGGATGAAGAAGCCGCTTTTTGCGCCGAATTGATTAAAAAAGCCGCCGCAAAGGGATGTCCTTATTCCGACTGGGCGGTTCTTTACAGAACAAATGCGCAGTCGCTGGGCTTTGAATCGGAATTTGTAAAAAAGCAGATTCCGTACAAGGTTGTCGGTTCATTAAAATTCTATGAGCGCGAAGAAATTAAGGATGTTCTTGCATACCTCGCCGTTATCCTTAACCCCAAGGATGAAATTCATTTTTCGCGTATTGTAAACAAGCCTACAAGAGCTCTCGGCGACAAGACACAGCAAAAAATCGTTGACTATGCACGCGCCAAATACAACGCCCCGGATTCTTTGGAATTTGAAAAATACAGTCTGCTTTCCGCCTGCCGGGATTTGTTGCCGACTCTTACCACAAAGGCAAAAAAGGGTATGCAGGAATTTTTGTCCATAATTGACTCTCTTGTTGCGGATTTGCCGTCAACACCTGAAAATGAAGATTCCACAGGCTTTTCAACCCCGAATCTTGCAGTAGATGCATTGACAGGAACAACGACTTCTCAGACTCAGCCTGAAAACACGCTTGCGGACTTTATTCAAAACCTTGTAAAGATTACAGGGCTTGCAGACTATCATTCCGCACAGGATGAGATAGCGGGAACACAGAAAGTTGCCAACATGCAGGAACTTGCGAACAGTGCACTGCTCTACCCTAAAACGCTTGAAGGGCTTACTGCCTTTTTTGACCATATCGAACTTGACCGTACACTGACAGAAACCGACGATGCGCCGGATTCCGTAACGCTGATAACGCTGCACAATACAAAAGGGCTGGAGTATCCGCGGGTTATCATCACAGGAATCGAAGAAGGCGTTTTCCCGCGCAAAGACAAGGAAGGCATGGACTTGGAAGAAGAACGACGTCTCTTTTATGTCGGAATCACCAGAGCAAAAGACGAGCTGTATCTTACAACGTGCGCTTCAAGACGACTTTACGGCAGATACGAATATGTTTCGCCAAGCCGCTTCTTAAAAGAAATTGACATAACCGGTATTGACGTTTTGGGCAAGCTTCCTTCATCTTTCAGCAGAAAACCGGCTGCCGAAAAATCCGCGAAAACAGACCCTCTGTATGAAAAATGGAAACCCGGTACAAAAATCTACCACGACGATTACGGCTACGGTGTTGTTTCTTCCGCCTGGTACGATGAAGACGATTTTCTCATAAAAGCTTCATTTGAAAGCGGAAATCAAAAAACCTTTATGCCTGATTACCAAAGAGGCCGGCTAATGGTTATAAAAGACAATTAACTCTATACGTAAAATCAATCTAATTCTTCAAACTTATAAAATTCCAGTCTGTTGCCCGGTGTTTTTTTACTCTTGTACAAAGCAAAATCAGCAGCCTTGTAATAATCAGACAACATCATTCCTGACTTTGAAGAACACAAAACAGCGCCTGCACTTACACTAACTTTGTGATCGCCGATTTCAGGAATATTTATCCTGCTAATTTCTGTAAAAAAGCGATTTACACATGCATTTACAACTTCTTCCGTTTTTACACCGACAGCATAAACCGAAAACTCATCACCACCAAGGCGCATTATAATGTCGCGGTCACGGAAAGCTGTTTTCATACATTCTGCAATCGCAATAAGAACTTTGTCACCTGCGCTGTGACCATATTTGTCATTTATGATTTTGAATTTATCCACGTCAATGATACAGAACATTCCGTCCTTGCCGTTTAATAACAATAATTCAGCTTTCTGTTCACCGCTGCGCCGGTTGTTGATTTTCGTAAGATCATCGGTTTCGGAAAGATAAACAAGTTCTTTTTCGAGCTTTTTATATGAGGTTATGTCTGTATAGTTCGAAATACCTATTTTCTCTCCGTTCTGCAAGGTTACAATCTGTATATCAGCAAGCATATAAATCTTTTTGCCATCGGCATGAGTTACTGATGTTTCAAAGGATGTCGAACCGCCAGAACCTTTAAGTCTTTTTATCTCTTCAAGGATTCGACTCTTGCCTTCAGTTTCCGCCTGTTCATAAAACGTAAGAGCATTTCCATCAAAATGCTTTGCATCCTCAAAACCGAACATTCTTGCAGCTGCATCGTTGATAAAAACAACACTATCGTCCATATCGATAGCAACAATTCCGTTTGTCTGTCTTTTGAGCATTTCAAAATAAACCGCATTCTGCCCTGCAAGTACTTCAGACAGCTGCGTCTCATAATCAGAAATCTTTTTTAGATTGGCTTCCTGATTGAGCTGCAAAAGCTGCCGGGCATGATCCGATGTTGAATTGAATACATAAATTATGAGAACAGAACACATGTATCCGATGGTATAGCATGGAACAAACGGGAAAAAGAGAAGTACTACACCCATTACAAGCGGAACCATCGAAGAAACTATCACAACCATAAAACGTTTGCGTTTGTATCCGTCTTTTTCAATGATAAAAAGATAGGAAGCTCTTATGAATGCACAGAAAAAGTAGAAAAACTGCAAAAAGAAAAGGTATCGGCGATGCGGACCAACAAGATAAAAACCGTTGCTATCAACTGTAAAAATATTCTTATACCAAAAGTTCATAAAAATCAGAATCAGCTGTATAAAGAACGGTACAAGCAGGAGCAACATATTTGTATTCTTTTTTGAAGAGATATAAAGAATTGTATAACGGAACCAGATTAATGAAAAAGAACTTGCGCAAAAATGGAACAAATACGAAAAAATTATGACATAAAGCTGGGTTGGTTTAAAAAAGCCGGCACTGGCTAACCCCCAAAACGTATCATTTATACAAAAAGCAAATGTTCCCAGCAAAAGCGTAAAAAAGGACTTTAGCCGGATATCCGCTGAGTTAAAAGCTTTTTCTCTGAATAAAAGAATAGTTGATATGAATACACCAATTAAACATATCACTATATACAAAGAATCAGACATACCTCAATTATAAGGTATGATTCCCGTGTTTTCAATTTTTTTTTCTGCAAAAATTAATTATTCTGACTCTTGTCCAAAAAACATTTTTGGGAATAATTGAATATATGGGCATTATTGATACAAATGCAGATTCACAATTCAAAAAAATGACCGAAACTCCGGTCAGCAAACTTGTTGTACGTCTTGCAGTTCCAACCGTAATTTCAATGCTTGTTACAGCAATTTACAGTATGGCGGATACCTTTTTTGTCTCAAGAATAAATACCCAATCCAGTGCTGCCGTAGGCATAGTTTTTCCTATTATGTCCATCATTCAGGCTTGCGGTTTTACACTGGGGATGGGTTCAGGGAGCCTTGTATCCCGACGTTTGGGTGAAAAAAAGAACGATGAAGCGTCCTGTATTACATCAACCGCTTTTTTTACAGCTATCGGCGTAGGACTTGCAATTACAATACTGGGGAATACCTTTTCCAGCGGATTTTTAAAACTGGTAGGTGCTTCGGATTCGGTACTACCCTATGCCGCCTCATACGCCAAATACATTTTTTTCGGCGCACCTTTTATGTGCGCGGCATTTGTTCTTAACAACGTTCTGCGCTCAGAAGGGAAAGCGTTTTTTTCGATGATAGCTCTCACATCGGGTGGGATTCTGAACATTTTTCTTGACCCGCTGTTTATTTACGGCCTTAAGATGGGAATAAGCGGAGCCGCAATTGCAACCCTGATCAGCCAGTTAATAAGCTTTTCAATTTTATTGAGCTGGTTTATGCGCAAAAAAGCGATATGCAGAATCAACATCTCCCTTTACACAAAAGAAATCCGCATTTTAGGACTCATCATCGCTACCGGTCTGCCGTCTCTTGCACGACAGGGCTTGGCAAGTGTAGCTACAATACTCCTGAACAGAAGTGCCGGAGTCTACGGCGATGCGGCTGTAGCCGGAATGTCTATTGTCACAAAAATTGTTATGTTCATTGCATCAATGATGATAGGCATAGGACAGGGCTTTACACCTGTAAGCGGCTACAATTACGGCGCAAAACGATACGACAGGGTAAAAAAAGCGTATAGCTTTACGGTTTGCGCAGGTTTTTGTGTTATGCTGTTTTTTTCCGCACCATGCTTTATTTTTGCAAAACACGTTATTTCTTCGTTCATAGCCGACTTAACTGCAATCGCAATCGGAACAACAGCGTTGCGCTGGCAGGTTGCGGTTCTTCCGCTTCACTCGCTTATCGTAACAACAAATATGCTTATGCAGTCAACCGGAAAAATAAAATCCGCCACATTCCTTTCAATGAACAGGCAGGGAGTCTATTTTATTCCGGCAATTCTTATTCTACCACACCTGCTTGGTCTGACAGGAGTAGAAATTTCACAGGCGGTTTCGGATTTTCTCAGTGTTTTGACCGCAATTCCGTACATGCTCATTTTCTTTAAAAATCTGGAAAAACAATAATGACGCATACCCACAAATATTTTGGGCCCTTCACATTTTACAAAAAAGCACTGGGTATTGCACTTCCCGTTATGGCGCAAATGCTGATTCAAAACCTTGTTTCACTGATAGACAATTTTATGGTCTCTGGTCTTGGGGATATAAAGATGTCGGGTGTTAACATAACCGGACAGCTGATTTTTGTATTTATGGTTCTTATGAACACTATCTGCCTTGCCGGCGGAATCTTTATGTCGCAGTTTTTCGGAGCAGACGACAAAAAAGGAATGAGACAGGCATTCTGTTTCAAGCTGATTTTCGGGGCAGGAGCTGTTATCCTTTATACACTGGTTTGTATGGTTTTTCCCCGTGTCTTTTTGAGCCTGATGGTCATGCACAATTCACAGTCCGCGGAAATCCTTGATGTTGCGGTTGAATACATAAAGCTCATGGGCTTTATCGGAATCCCGATGATGATATCCACGGCAGTTTCTTCTTCCCTGCGAGAAATAGAGAAGGTAAAAGTACCGCTTTTTATTTCTGTTGCCGCTACAATTGTAAACACATTTTTCAACTGGATTTTGATTTACGGTCACTTTGGCGCACCGAGACTCGAAGTACGCGGTGCCGCTTATGCCACAATCATTGCACGTGTTGTTGAGACGGCGGCGTTTTTGACATATATCGCAATAAAAAAGCCGCCTTTTGCCGTGAAAGTACAGGATTTGCTGCACGTAAATTTCAAGCTTATAAAAGAAATCCTCAAAAAAGGCAGCATGATATGGTTTTCGGAAATGCTCTGGGTTCTTTCGGAAACAACCATTACCGCGCTCTATAACGGCAGGGGCGGTGCAGATGTTGTCTCAGGCATGGCAGCAAGTTTTGCGATTGCCAATCTCTTTTTTGTAGCTAACGGCGGAATGAGAACCACAACCGGCGTTATAATAGGTCAGACTCTTGGCAAAGGCGAACTCGAAGAAGCACGCAAACAAAAAAACTGGCTGCTCAACGGTTCATTTATTTTCGGCTGTTTTATGGCATTATTCGGATATTCAACAATGCTTTTGATTCCGGTGGTTTTCTCAAACCTGAGCACAAGCGCGCGGACAATCGCAAACACTATGGTTTTTGTTATGTCTTCTCTCATGCCTTTATGGGTTTACATAGACACACAATTTACTATCTCACGCGCCGGCGGCGACACCGCAATGGGGATGTGGGTAGACGGAATAGCAAACCTCGGCTTTGTAATTCCGGGAATGTTTTTTATGGCACTCTATACAAGTTTTGGCCCTGTCGCAATGTATACGATTATAAAGGCGTCAGACCTGATAAAGCTGATAATCGCGCATTTCTGGCTGAAAAAAGAACACTGGCTGCGTAATCTTGCCGTTGAAAACCGTCAGGAAACACCTGTGTGATTTAGTTACTTGGACGGCTGTTTTTTTGAAAGCCATCCTCTAAAAATTCCGCCTGATAAAATCGAAGTAATCACAAAGAATATGTCCGCAACAATGATAAACACAAACGCCGGCAGCATAATCCTTGTGTAGTGTTTGCCGTATTCTTTTCTGCGATTTATGCAAGTTGCAAGCCAAATATCAAACGTGATGATTCCGCAACCAAACACAAGCACTTCAAGCGCCTGCTTTGCAAATCGTACAAGATATCCAGTTTTAAAAGCGTGTTCAAGCATCAAGCCCCGCAAAACATTAACCAGCATCAGGGCAAAGAACACCGTAATAAGAATCCGCAGCACATTCATCATCACCCCACCGCCGATTCCAAGACCACCGCACCATCTGTTGCCGCTGCGTTCACAGAAGTTTTCCATAACCTGCATTAGCGGCTCATTCTGTTTGCCTTCAATAAAGCCGTTGTTCGCAATCACATAAACGTTAAAATTACTGCCGTTTTCTCTGCAAAAATTTTCCATCTCCTTCAGGAACGGAAGAACATGCGACGGAACACCGTCTACATAAAGCGGCATCGAAAAAACGACATTATCCGCGCCACGGACTGCTTCAAGTACACGTGAATAATCTCCTTTTGTGCAAAGCTTTTCCGAAAGCTTTTTTCCGCGTACAAAAACACCTGTAAATCCGGCAATAAATCCTGACGCACTCAGCCTCTTTTTGGGGCTGCAATTTATAAAAACCGTTTTCATAAGCTTACTTTCTCCAGTTCGTCTTTTGAGGCAATAAAAACAACTTCGTGCCCGGCAAATCCCTCGTTCATCGCATTCCGCTCTACCATAAGGTTCCATGTCGCTTTTTCGCGCTCGGTTATGTTACCGTAGACTACAACTTTCAAATGATTGTGTTTGCCGTATCGCAGAGTATGATGCATATGTCCGCCCCTAAGCGTACTCAAAGGCGTTGATGTACCTATACTCCGGTCAAGAAGATTTTTGACAGCCGGACT
>JAEEGL011305164.1_pt1 | contig 35099 bp, 28 predicted proteins | sample 9134231 | NCBI WGS metagenome assembly JAEEGL01 (sample SAMN16246548, study PRJNA631951) | gut metagenome | biome: gut microbiome; feature: rumen; material: fiber-attached | host: Bos | place: Iran: Karaj | collected 2018-10 | reverse complement strand
GGAACGTTTTCGTCCAAAGAAATCGACATACGTGGTGCTCTCGCCCGAGTATACCTCAGCCGAGGCGCAACGAGCCCTCTTCGACGAGTTGGAGCGGAAGAAGCGCGTGAAGCAGGTGGAACTGATGATGCAGTTCCTGCAACTTTCGAAGTTTGGCAAGGAGGCCGTCCCCAAGCGCGATCTGACGCAAGGCTCCGCACTGCAGACGCTTATCAAAAACGGTGTGCTGACCGTCGAAGAGCGCGTGGAGAGCCGCCTGAAAGACTATAGCGACACCGAACTTGTCAACCCTCAGAGTATTGTGCTCAACGAAGAACAGCAACAGGCGTTTGATTGCTTGAATGCGTCAATGCTTGAATGCTTGAGTGCTGACACATCTCACTCAAACAATCAAACAATCAAGCAATCAGGCAATCAGAAGCCAGTATGGCTTCTGCATGGAGTAACCTCCAGCGGCAAAACTGAGGTGTATATCAAGTTGATTGACGAGGTGGTTCGCAGCGGACGGCAGGCGTTGTTCCTGCTGCCTGAAATAGCGTTAACTGCACAGATTATCAACCGTCTGAGGAAGTATTTCGGCGATAAGGTGGGTGTTTACCATTCGCGCTTCAGCATGAGCGAGCGTACAGAGGTATGGCAACGTACCCTCACAGGCGGCTATCAGGTGCTGCTGGGTGCCCGCAGTGCTGTGTTCCTGCCTTTCAAAGACCTGGCGCTGGTCATCGTCGACGAGGAGCACGACACTTCCTACAAGCAATATGAGCCCGCTCCGCGCTACCAGGCGCGCGATGCGGCGTTGTATCTGGCACGTCTGTGGGGTGCGCGGACGGTGTTGGGTAGCGCTACGCCGAGTGTAGAGACCTATTACAATGCACAGACAGGGAAATACGGACTCGTCACGCTGACAAAACGTTACGGAGGATTTACACTACCGGAAGTGACATGCGTGGATATGAAAGAGGCCTTCCGCCAAGGACAGGTGAAGGGACACTTCTCCTCTACCCTACTCCAGGCCATCGAGGAGGCGCTCTTGCAGAAGCGGCAGGTCATCCTCTTCCAAAACCGACGAGGCTTCTCCCTGCGGCTGGAGTGCGACGACTGCCACGAGGTGCCACACTGCATCCACTGCGATGTGTCGCTGGTGTACCATAAAGCCACCAACTCGCTGCGCTGTCACTATTGTGGCTACTCCATCCCCGTACCCTCTGAGTGTCCGGCCTGCCATTCTACACATTTAAAGATGACCGGCGTGGGTACAGAGCGCATCGAGGAGGACCTCCAGATTATGTTTCCCGAGGCGCGTGTGGCACGAATGGACCTCGACAGCACATTGCAGAAAAACCAATACCTCGAGTTACTTAACGACTTTGAACAGCATAAGATAGATATTCTCGTGGGGACACAGATGGTCACCAAAGGACTCGACTTCGAGCGTGTAAGTGTGGTGGGTATCATCAACGCCGACAACATTATCAACTACCCCTCTTTCCGCTCCTATGAGCATGCTTTCCAGCAGATGACGCAGGTCTCCGGCCGTGCGGGTCGTCACGGAACCGGAGGACGGGTGATACTGCAGACCTACAATCCTCACCACCAGGTGATAGAGAATGTGATGAAGGCCGACTACAAGGCTCTCTACGAGGAGCAGATACAGGAGCGTCGCATCTTCCTCTACCCGCCCTACTACCGACTCATCGAAATAACCCTCAAGCACCGCGATGCCGAGGTGCTCAATTCCGCCGCCGACTGGATGGCCGCCCAGTTGCGGGGAGTCTTCGCCACACGGGTGATGGGCCCCGAATACCCTCTGGTGAGCCGCATCCGGGGACTCTATCTCAAAATAGTCACCCTGCGCTTCGAGAAGAGTGAACCGGTGACTGATGCCAAACGTGTGATTTGGCAGATTGGCGACGACCTGACAAAGCAGGAAGGTTGGAGCGGCGTGAGTGTCATCTACGACGTTGATCCAATGTAAAGATTACCGGTTATTGATTATTGAGTTTTTTTTCAAAAATTTCAATTTTCAATTTTCAATTTTCATTTTTTTCGTATCTTTGCAAATCGTAAAGGACGCGGAGAAATAGAACAACTCCGTATACCTCAGAGAGATAGGGCAAGTCTTATACGACCAGCTCCCATTGAATCCCCCAGGGTAGGAATACAGCAAGGGTGTTTGGTTGTAGCGGTGCGATATAATCAGCTTGCCCTTTTTTTATGGACATAAGTGATGGTAGGAGCATATTTAGCAATAATCTTGGGAGTGACAGTATGGTCGCTCATGACGTTGGTGGGACGCAGAGTTCCCGACGGTGTGATGCGTGGTGTCACTGTCTTTGGCGGTGCATTCCTTTTGGGAGTCTGCGTATTGGGATTGTTGCCGGAGGCGATGGAAGGAGCCTCTCGCCTACCCTTGTTTTGCATCCTTGCGGGATTCCTCATTCAGCAACTCCTCGAAGGACTGTCGGCCCATGCCGAGCATGGCCATGTGGAGGGCCACGAACACGGTGTTCCCGTCTTTGGACTGATGTTGGGTCTCTGTCTCCATGCCTTCCTCGAAGGCATGCCGTTAGTAGAGGGAGACGGCACAGTGAACCAAGGCCTTGTGTGGGGCATCGTTATCCATAATATCCCGGTGGCACTGATACTGGTGGCGCTGCTTGCTGCCCATCGAATGGGATTCTGGAAGGTGTTGGTGTTACTAGTGCTCTTTGGCGCTATGTCGCCCGCAGGTTCGCTCGTTAACCTCTATATCGTACAACCTAACGAGGAGCAGCAGCAGATGATAATAGGACTGGTGATCGGTGTGTTGCTGCACGTGAGCAGCAGCATCCTCTTCGACCATAAACGTCATGGATTCAGTTGGCTCAATATAGGCCTCACCGTTTTGGCCTTCGCTGCCACCTACCTTATCATCCATTGACACATTCACGCATTCAAACAATCAAGCATTCTATCAATGACCAACCAAGAACAGATAAAAGACCTGCTTTCGCGCAAGGATGCGCTTAAGAAATTCCTCGATATCGACGCCACATCAGCATGGATTGCCGAAGAGGAGAAGAAGACGGAAGCCCCCGACTTCTGGAGCGATCCCAAGGAGGCTCAGAAGGTGGTGAAGGGCATCAACGCCAAGAAGAGTTGGGTAACAGCCTTCAAGGATGTCGACACAGCCTGTGGCGACCTCGAGGTAATGGGCGAATTCTTCGAATCAGGCGACGCCTCCGAGGAGGAACTGCTGGCGCAGATTGCCACGACACAGAAGAAGGTCGAAGAGCTGGAATTCAAGAATATGCTGCGTTCCGACAGCGACCGTCTTGATGCCGTGCTGAGCATCAATGCCGGTGCCGGTGGCGTGGAGGCGCAGGACTGGGCCGAGATGCTCATGCGCATGTATATCCGCTATGCTGAAACCCACGGTTACAAGGTGGTCATCAGCAACTCCCTCGACGGCGACGGCGCCGGTATCAAGAGCTGTACCCTACAGATTGAGGGCGACTTCGCCTACGGCTACCTGAAGAGCGAAACGGGTGTCCACCGTCTGGTGCGCGTCTCCCCTTTCAATGCCCAAGGCAAACGTATGACAAGCTTTACAAGTGTCAGTGTAACACCACTTGTGGATGATTCGATTGAAGTGGTGGTTGATATGTCGAAACTTTCGTGGGATACCTTCCGCAGCGGCGGTGCCGGCGGACAGAATGTGAACAAGGTGGAGAGTGGTGTGCGTCTGCGCTACCAGTACAAAGACCCCTATACCGGCGAGGAGGAGGAGATACTCATCGAGAACACCGAGACCCGCGACCAGCCCAAGAATAAGGAAAACGCCCTGCGTCTGCTGCGCTCGCAACTCTATGACCGCGAGTTGAAACACCGCATGGAGGAGAAAGACAAAATCAAAGCCTCGCAGAAAAAGATTGAATGGGGCTCGCAGATACGGAGTTACGTGATGGACGACCGTCGCGTGAAAGACCACCGCACCAACTACCAGACCTCCGATGTCGCCGGCGTCCTTGACGGTAAACTCGACGAATTCATCAAAGCCTACCTGATGGAATTCGGCGCCGAAGGTTGAACCTCGAAGAAACGCGCCAAAGTCTTGTTGATAAGTTCTCAATCTCTTTTTAGAAATAATTATTAATAATTAATTTTTAATCGTATCTTTGCATCGGGTTTCCCGAACGTGGAAATCGTGTAATGTATTGTGATACATGGAGATTGAATGCAGATACGATGTCAAATTCGTTGACGGATGGCAGCCGGAGGCACTCAAAAAGTGTTTGGCGGGTGCCCATCGCATTGTGATGACGGCCCATAGCAATGCCGATGGCGACGCCGTGGGTTCGCTCACCGCCATGTTTGCACTCATTCACGCAATCAAGCAATCAGGCAATCAAGCAATATCCCTCACCCCCATGCTTCCGGATGGCTGTCCGGAAGACCTGGCATGGCTTCCTCACACCGACCTCATCCTTAGTGGGAAGAGCGACCTACAGCGCTGTCAGGAGGCCATCCGTGAGGCCGACCTCATCGTCTGTATGGACCTCAGTACCCTCGACCGCACGGGAGTGTTGGCCGAGAGCATCAAGGCCTCGCAGGCACGCAAGGTCCTTTTTGACCACCATATCGGTCCCGACCGCGATGCCTTCGATCTCGTGGTCTCCGACCCTGAGATTTCGAGCACTTGCGAACTCATCTATTGGGCATTTCGCATCAGCTATGGCCGAGAGGTCTTCGATGGCGACTCCGCCGCGAGTCTCTTTACCGGGCTCTGCACCGACACTGGCACCTTTACCTACAGCAACCGTCAGCAGAGTATCTACCTCGCCGCCGGCGAGTTGTCCCAGATGGGCATTGACCCCATGGAAATTAATCGTCAGATTAAGAATGTCTTCACCGAGGCGCGCCTGAAATTCTTCGGCTACGCCATGAGCCAGCTCCTCACCGTTTATCCCGAGCAGCAAGCCGCCCTGATGGTCATCCGCAAAGAAGATATGCAGCGCTATGGAGTCGAGAGTGCCGACCTCACGGGTCTTGTCAACGAGGTGATGAAACTCCACATTGTCGACTGTGCCATCCTCGTGCGCGAGGAGGAAAATCGTGTGCGCCTCTCGTTGCGCTCGAAACGCTTCACCGATGTCAATCAGATGGCTGGCGAACTCTTCAATGGCGGTGGCCATACCCGCGCTGCCGGTGCCACCAGTTTTCTCTCGCTCGACGAAACGGTCGATTCCGTGAAACGAAAATTGGGAGTGGGAGTTTGAAATAAGAGATAAGAGTTAAGAATGATGAATATGCTAAAACAGAGTCTGTCAGCTTTCGGCGGTGTCAAACGGCGTCGTCTTGCATTCTTCATTCTTCAGTCTTCATTCTTCATTCTTTTGACAGCGTGTAACAATGACGTTCCCGTTATCGAGATACCGCAGGCCAAAAGTTCCAACGAGCCGGATCTCATCAAGACCAACCGGATGATTGCACAGCGAGAGAATACAGAGATAGAAAACTTTGCCGCACGGCGGAACTGGAAGATGGGTGACATCGGTTCCGGCATCAAAGTGATGAAGACCCGCGAGGGTCATGGCCCGGTGGCCGACTACAACGACACCGCCTATATCCGCTATACCGTGAAAAATATCGAGGACAAAGTGGTGTACTCCGATGTGACCGACACCATCGTCATCGGCCGACTGCAGCCCAACCGCGGCCTCGACTTTGCCCTCCGTACCCTCAACGAGGGCAGTAAAGCCACGGTCATCCTTCCCTCCGAAGAGGCCTACGGCGTACCGGGCGACGGCGACCGCATAGGCAAACGATGGGTGCTAATCTATGATTTGGAAGTGAGAGAATTAAGAATTAAGAATTAAAAATTACAAATACAGTCATGAAACACAACATGAAATGGGCCACCCTCGTGGTGGCGGGTGCAGCGATGATGTTCGCCTGCAAGAGTGAAAACAAAGACCAGTTCGACTCCATCTCAGAGGGTCTCTCCTACCAGATGGAAAAGGAAAATCCCTCCGGCCAGCAGGTACAGGAAGGCGACGTGCTCGTGGGTGAGATGACCGTCAAGTTCGACGACTCTCTCATCTTCGACACCAAAGGTAAGGTGCAGCGCATCGCCCTCGCCAACCCCAACTGGGAAGTGAAGGTGGGCGAAGGCCTCCTCAAGATGCATGTCGGCGAGATTGCCACCTTCGCCATCGATGCCGACCTTATGGCCAAGTACCTCAATCCTAACCAGATGCCCACCAACTACAAGGCTGGCACTAACCAAAAAATCTACTACCGTATCAACCTGCAGGACATCGTCACCCGCGAGGAACTCCAACAGGAGCAGAGCAACTATGAGAACAATATGCGCGAAATGGAACAGGAAGAGCCTGAGGCCATTGCCGAGTATATCAAGGCCAACAACATCACCGTCCAGCCCAATGCCGACGGCCTCTATGTCGTTGTCAAGAAGAAAGGCAACGGTCCCAAGGTCACCATGGGCAAACAGGTCTCCGTCAATTACACCGGCCGTCTGCTCGATGGTACCATCTTCGACTCCAGCGTGGAGAGCGACGCTCGCACAGGTAATGTCTACGATGCCCGTCGTCAGTACGAGCCCTTCACCTTCCAGATTGGCGCCGGCCAGGTTATCTCCGGCTGGGACAACGGCCTCTTGAACCAGACCGTCGGCACCACCCTCCAGCTCATCATCCCCTCCAAGGAAGCCTACGGCAGCCGTGGCGCTGGCAACCGCATCCCCCCCTACTCCCCCCTCGTCTTCGATATCGAGATTGTTGGTGTTAAATAAGAAAAATATGAAGAATATCGTTATTTTCGGCGCTCCCGGTGCCGGTAAAGGTACTCAGAGCGACTTCATTGTCGAGACCTACGGTCTCACCCACGTTTCCACCGGCGACCTCCTCCGCAAGGAGATAGCCGACCAGACTGAGCTTGGCCTCCGTATTAAGAGCATTATGGATGCTGGACAGCTGGTCTCCGACGACATCGTCGTCGAAATGATGGACAAAGCCATCGCTGCCGACACCAAGGGCATGCTTTTCGACGGCTTCCCCCGCACCGTGGCACAGGCCGAAACGCTCGACAAACTGCTTGCCAAACACGGCCGCACCCTCACCTGCATGGTGCAACTCGAGGTCCCCAAGGACGAGCTTATGCGTCGCCTCCTCGAGCGCGCCAAGATTCAAGGCCGCGCCGACGACAACGAGGCCACCATCAACAACCGCCTGCAGGAATACAACAACAAGACCAAGCCTGTGGCCGAATACTACGCCGCCCAGGGCAAGCAGCGCATCGTTGACGGCCTCGGCACCATTGAGGACATTGCCGCGAGAATCAAACAGGCAATAGATAAGTAGTTAAGTAGACAGTAGTTAAGTAGTTAGGTAGTTAAGACAATACAATTATTATCAGCATATCATAGCGGCGACAAAAACATTTGTCTTAACTACTTAGCGAAGCAATAACTACTTACCTACTTAACTACTAAACAAAGAGCATGACCTCATATCTAATTCTTTTCTCCGCCAACCTCTCCTTCATCATCACCCATCTCTATGGATGGCTGCTGAAGTGGCGCTACCGTCCAGCTGCCTATAAGGAGCACTTCGACGAGCTGTTTCCAGCCCAGAACACTGTGGCTGTCATCTATTTGCTCCAGGTACTTGAACTCCCCTACCTTTTCCAGATTGGCAACCGAGACGCGCTGCTCTATGTCAACGCTTTCGCTCTCCTTTTCTTCTCCATCCAGATGCTCATCATGTGCGACGGCTATTTCTTCCCCAAACGGAAGCATAACTATAGCAGCCACTGGCTCTTCGTGCCTGCCATCATCACCCTCCTCCCCATGTTCCTCCAAGCCGTAGGCCTCATCCATATGCCCGACGGATGGCGCAACTGGTTCATAGGAGCCGTCACCTTCATCTTCCTCTTCTACTTCTGGCGCAACATCCATATGGCCCTGAGAATCAAACGTGCCGTGCGCCTTGTCAACGAAGACCACTATGCTGATAGCGACGACTTCCCCGTGAGCTTTGCAAATCTCATCCGCTGGGTCCCTACGGGCGTCCTTATCCTATTGGCTATCAATTTCTATGCCGATAGCCCTTGGGTGAAATTCGGACGCGACATCCTTTTCATCGCTGCCAACATCTGGTTCTGCATCCTCACCCTCAATCCATGGCGCAAGATAATGGATGAAAGTGGAAAGATTAAAGGTGAAAGCGCGGAACAGGGAGCCGGGAACAGGGAGCAGCTTTTAAGTGACAGCCGGTACGATAACCTGGCGCGGCGGCTGGAACAGTTGCTTACGGAGGAGAAGGTGTTCACGGAGCAGCACATCAACGTCGACCTCCTCACCGCCCGTTTAGGCACCAACAGCAAATACCTTTCTGAAGTCATCCACAGGAGTGGTTATCAGTCGTTTTACGACATGATTTGCCAGCACCGCGTGCGTCACGCCATCAGCCTTATCCACCAGAACCCGGAGATGCGTCTTTCGGACGTGGCCGCCGACAGTGGATTCTCCTCCCAGGCCTCCATGACCAAGGCCTTCAAATCCCAAGGCAAACAGCCCCCTACTTCCTACCGCTAACGGCTAATAGAAAGGTAGAAAAGACAGAGTAATTGTCAGGAGAATTTCTTTCCGCCCCACACAATAATCTGCGGGGCGGAACGTTATTTATATACAATGAAAAAGTTGTTTCTTTTTCCCTTGATGGCTTTTGCGGCTCTTGCCCTGTCGCAATGCGCCAAGAACGACGAAGGCTCCGGCGAGCAGGGAGGCGGTCATAAACCCGACGACAGCACATCCGTCACCGACGAATACGTCGATTTGGGTCTTATGAGTATGACGATGTGGAAGAGCGCCAACGAAAAGAATGCAGCCAACCCGGACAACGACTTTTTCACCTACGACGAGGCGCTGGCTGCTTTTGGCGACAAACTTCCGACCAAGGAGCAGTTTATGGAACTAAAACAATCGTGCGAATGGAATTGGGTGGATGCAGGATACTATATTGTCGTTGGGCCAAACAAGAACTACATCTTACTGCCTGCCGAAGGCTTCTGCGATTGCCAGGGAGTATTCTGCTATCCGAGGGCCTACGGCTTCTACTGGTCATCCACACCCGACGGTCCCACGAAAGCATGGTACCTGAACTTCTATTCCAACAATGTGTATATGTACCACGACAAGCGATGCTTCGCCAATTCCGTGCGGCTCGTCAAAAATTGTATTAATAAGAATTAGGAATCAATGACTTCGAACTTTGTAGACTACGTAAAGATACTAGTGCGGAGCGGCAAGGGTGGCGCCGGAAGCGCACACCTGCTGCGTGTGAAATACAATGCCAAGGCGGGTCCCGACGGCGGCGACGGCGGCCGCGGCGGCCATGTGATACTGCGTGGCACCACACAGCGCTGGACGCTACTGCACCTGAAGTATACCAAGCATGTCTTCGCCGAAGACGGCGAGCATGGCGGCGAGAACCTCTGTACGGGCCGCACGGGCCGAGACCAGATTCTCGAGGTGCCGTTAGGCTGCGTCTGCCGCGACGCTGAGACTGGCGAGCAGCTGGGCGAAGTGACAGAAGAGGGCCAGGAGCTCATCATCGCTAAAGGCGGCCGTGGAGGCTTGGGGAACGACCATTTCAAGAGTGCCACGAATCAGACGCCGCGCTATGCGCAACCCGGCGAGCCCGCCGTGGAGCGCTGGGTGATTATCGAGCTGAAGGTGCTGGCGGACGTGGGATTGGTGGGCTTCCCGAATGCCGGCAAGAGCACCTTCCTGAGCACCGTGAGTGCTGCGAAACCGGAGATTGCAGACTATCCCTTCACCACGCTGGTGCCCAACCTGGGCATCGTGAAATATCGCGACGATCGCTCGTTCTGCATCGCCGACATCCCGGGTATCATCGAGGGGGCGGCCGAGGGCAAGGGTTTGGGACTGCGTTTCCTGCGCCATATCGAGCGCAACTCGATACTGCTGTTCATGGTGAGCTGTGAGCAGTTGGAGATTTCGAAGGAGTACCATGTGCTGCTGGAGGAGCTGAAGAAGTACAACCCCGAGTTGTTGGATAAGGAGCGGATACTGGCGGTGACGAAGTGCGACATCATCGACGAGGAGATGCAACGGCAGCTGAAACGTCACTTGCCGAAGGGCATCGAGGCGGTCTTCATCAGCGCCGTCAGCGGACAAGGCATCGACCAACTGAAGGATATGATTTTTGAGAAATTGAATAATTATAAAAGGTTATAGGTTATTGGTTATTGACGCTTGCGCAACACGACCGCGGCAGCCCTCGATAACCAATAACCCATAACCACTAACCAATAATCTATGATAGAGGCCTTAAATAATTTTGATACGCAACTTTTCTACCTCATCAATGGGCATCATTGTGGGGGGATGGACTGGGTGATGTGGTTTCTGAGCAGCCGATGGAGCTGGCTGATAGTGCTCGTGACGGCCTACCTCTTCGTTGCCATCAAGTACGACAAGAAGTGTTGGTGGCTGCCGTTGGCAGCCATCGGGCTCTGCTTCCTGCTGGCTGACCGTGGGAGCGTGCTGATCTTCAAAGACACCGTCTGCCGCCTGCGCCCCTGCCACGCTTTGGAGAACGTCCACATGTTCCGTGAGGGCTGCGGCGGACAGTACGGCTTTGTCTCCTCGCATGCCGCCAATGCTTTCGCATTGCTGACCTTCTTCTGGCTACGCTACAGGAAGAAGGTTAAAGAGGAGAAGACCCTTTCAAACCTCTTAATACTTTTCATGGCAGTGTGGGCGGTGGCGATGTGTTACAGTCGCGTGTACCTCGGCAAACATTACCCGGGCGACATCCTGTGCGGTGCAATCTTTGGTGTGCTGGTGGGATGGATTGTGTACTGGGGAAGTAAGATGGTAGAAAAAAAAATTCAAAATAATGTAACAAAATGAGGAAACTTTCGTTATATATGACGTGCTTGCTTATTTCTATCTTTGATAGAAAAAGAAATGTGTTATTTGAGCGCCATGTCGGCAACGACTTGGCGCTTGTTTTTTTATAATTATCTGGATACCCCTCCAAGAGGGGTAGAGATTCTGGAAAATCTGAAAGAAAATCAAAGAAAATCAAGATAATAATAAAAAGATTTTGTAAGATTTTGATATGACAATATTAGACATTATTTTAGCGTTGCCGTTGGCGATTTTCATCTTCCTTGGTTGGAAGCGCGGGGTGATTCGCGAGGCGGCCACATTGGTTGGGGTGCTGATAGGCATCTGGGCGGCGGTGCATTTCTCTCGCCTGATAGCCACCCTCCTCGGCCTCACGGGCGACAGCGCCATCCTCATCGCCTTCTTCATCGTCTTTGTGGGCACCATGGTGCTGGCGTTTCTCTTAGGACGCATCGCTGAACGGGTGCTGAAAGCCGTGAAACTGAATCTCCCCAACAAGATTGCCGGTGCCGCGCTGGGCATGGTGAAAGCCCTCTGCATCCTCTCGGTGGTGCTCAACGGCATTGTGCTGCTCGACAGAGAGAATAAACTGATCACCAAAGAATCAGAAGAAAAAAGCCTCCTTTACACTCCCGTCTACACCACTGGCAACGAACTGATATCCTCGCTGAAAGAATACATTGATAATAATAAACCAGTAGTTAAGGAGTTAAGGAATTAAGACAATACAAGATGAATGCATGAATGTGCGAGTAATACTCAAGCAATGAGGCAATGAAATGTCTTTAACTACCTTTAACCACTTAACTGCCAAAAATAAAGAATTATGATTTTAGCGCCGATGCAAGGATTGACGGAAGTGCTTTTCCGCCGCGTTTACGAGGAGTGTTTCCCCGGTGCTATCGCGTTGGCCGTCTCCCCCTTCATCGCGCTGACGAAGAACCTGCGCTTCTCCACCGACAACGCCCAGATTGCCGATGTACTACCCGAGAATAACGTGGGCTCCATTCCTGTCATCCCACAGATTTTGGGCAAAGAACCCGATGAATTCATCACTTTAGGTAACCGTCTCTATGACTTGGGTTACAATGAGATAAATTGGAACATGGGTTGTCCGATGCGGGCCATCGCCGCCAAGCATCGCGGCAGCGGAATCCTCCCCTATCCCGACGAGGTGCGCAGTATCCTTGACCAGGTGGTGCCCGCTCTGAAGTCCACGCTGAGTGTCAAGGTTAGGTTGGGATTGAAGGACAAAAACGACATCTTCAACTTAGTTCCCGTATTCAACGACTACCCTCTGGCGAGCGTCACTATCCATCCGAGGTTGGGCCGTCAGCAGTATACGGGCCATCCCGACCTCGACACCTTCGGCGAGGTGCTGCCGTTGCTCAAAGCTCCTGTTATCTACAACGGCGACATCCTCACCGCCACCGATGCGCGACGCATCAGGGAGCGTTTCCCACAGGTGGCAGATATTATGGTTGGCCGCGGAGTGCTCTACAATCCCTCGCTACCGCTGGAAATGAAGACTGAAGACTCAACTCTCAATTCTCAATTCATCCGTCGGCTGATGGAGGACATCCTGCTACGCTTGCCCACCGACGAGAGCCGTATCCGGAAGATGAAGGAGTATTGGTGTCTGTTATGGAAGTCACTACCCATCAGTGAGATGCAAGCCCGCGAGGTGCTGCGGCAGGAGAAATTGACAATTGTTGAAAAAATGATTTGTGACTTTTTACAATAAAAAAAGAGTTTTTACGTAATATCTGATGAAAGGTTATAGGTTATTGGTTATTGAGTAAGATATAATGAATAAATTCTATAAATATTTTTTTGTATTGTTCTTAGGTCTTTTGACCAGCTGTAATACGGGCGACAACTCGCAGATTATCACGGATGATATGAGCGACAGTGTGAAGCTTGAGAATCTCGACCTACATCTCGAGAAGCATCCCGACGATATGCAGGCGCACTACCTCCGCGCTCAGGTGCTGTTCCGCATGGGACGCAACAAGGAGGCCCTCGCGGACATCGACAAAGCCCTCAGAAGCGATCCGGACAATATCGACTTCCTGCTCCTCAACGCCGATATCTGCCTGAAGAACGGCAATATGGCCGACTGCTACAAAGTGTTGCAGCATGCCGAAGAGGTGGCGCCCGACAATCTGGAGGTGCTGCTGAAGATGGGTGAGATTACCTTCGACAGCAAGGACTACGACCGCTCGATAGAATACCTCACCAAGGTGACGGCGAAAGACGAGAACAACCGCACGGCCCTCTTTATGAAGGGCTACATCTACAAGGAGAAGGGCGACACTGCCACGGCGGTGCAGTTCTTCCGCAAGGTCTGCGACAAATATCCCGACTACGCTTTGGCCTTCGAGGAACTCGGTGTGCTGTATGCCAGCCGTGAGGAGCCGATGGCTCTGGAGTACTTGAACACTGCTGCCAAGCTCGACCCCTCGAACACCAACACCCTCTATGCCTTGGCGATGTTCTACCAGAACCGCGAAGACTACGAAAATGCCGAGACTCTCTACCACCAGATACTCGACCTCAACGAGAACTCCGCCGATGCTTGGCACAACCTCGGATGGATTGAGTTGACACACTACCACGACTACGAACGCGCGGTAGAGTATTTCGATAAAGCCCTCGCCATCAATCCCCAGATGGAGAACGCGGCAGCCAACCGTGAGTTGGCTTTAAAGATGAAAAACCAATAGTTTTAGTCGTTAAAGAGAAAAAACAATCAAACAATATAACCATGAGTAATTTAAAAGGACGCAATCTGATTTCCATCACCGACTTCTCGAAGGAGGAGTATATTCAGGTGCTGGACATCGCAGAAGGATTCGAGAAGAATCCGAAACAGAAAATCCTAAGCGATAAAGTGGTGGCCACGCTTTTCTTCGAGCCCTCCACCCGTACCCGCCTAAGCTTTGAGAGTGCCGCCAACCAGCTTGGCGCCCGCATCATCGGTTTCTCCGATCCCGGTGGCACCAGCGTCCAGAAAGGTGAGAGCCTGCACGACACCATCGTGATGGTCAGTTCCTACAGCGACCTCATCGTGATGCGCAATCCCAAAGAGGGTTCATCGCGTTATGCCTCCGAGGTGGCCTCAGTGCCCGTCATCAATGCCGGCGATGGTGCCAACCAGCACCCCACCCAGTGCATGCTCGACCTCTACAGCATCCGCAAGACCCAGGGCACGCTCGACAACCTGCAGATCGCCATGGTGGGTGACCTGAAATATGGCCGCACGGTGCACAGCCTCGTCCAAGCCATGTGCAACTTCAACGCCACCTTCCACCTGGTGTCGCCCCAGGAGTTGAAACTTCCCTCGAGTGTAAAAATGAGCATCAAGGATGCCGGTCTCCGCTACTACCAGTATACCGACCTGCGCGATATCATCCCCACGGCCGACATCATCTATATGACCCGTGTGCAGCGCGAGCGCTTCCCGGACCCCATGGAGTATGAGCGCGTGAAAGACAGCTGCATCCTCACGGCCGATATGCTGCAGGGCTGCAAACCCAATATGCGTATCCTCCACCCCCTGCCCCGCGTCAACGAAATCACCACTGATGTCGACAGCACGCCCTACGCCTACTATTTCCAGCAGGCCCAGAACGGCGTCTATGTCCGCCAAGCTTTGATGGCCGCGATACTGGGAGTGAGATAATGCCGTAGGCATGTCCTAATAGTAACACCGTACGGAAGTGTGGTGACAAGACAAATAAAGAAATACCTTGAAAATGGAAAACAAAAAAGAAATACTCGTCAGCGCCATTGAGAATGGCACCGTCATCGACCATATCCCCACCGAGAGCGTCTATCAGGTGATTCGCATTCTGGGTCTGGAAAAATACAAGGACGAAGTCCTTATCGGCAACTACCTCAACAGTAGCAAGCTGGGCAAGAAGGGCATCGTGAAAATCAAAAACAAGCACTTCTCCGTCGAGGAGGTCAGCAAGATAGCCCTCGTGGCTCCCTTGGCCACCATCATCGACATCGAGGACTACAAGGTGGTGAAGAAATTCAACGCCGAGATTCCCGATCATGTGGAGAACTTCATCCGCTGCGCCAACCCCAAGTGCATCACCAACAGTGAGGTGGTGCCCACCAAGTTCGACGTCGTCGACAAGGAGAACCTGAAGTTGCGCTGCCACTACTGTGAGAAGTTCACCACCAAGGAGACCATGAAATTCGCCGAGTGATGAAACGCTATTTTATCGCGCTCGCCATCGTCACCCTGTTGCTCCTCGCAGCAGCTTTCTCGGTGCTCCTCTTCTCGCGTCCGGACTTCCACTGGATTATGCCGATTCTGGCACTTTATTTTGCCGTCATCACCGGCATCCAGCATTTCGTCGTCATCAAGAGCATGAAGAAGTCGCCCCGTCAATTTGTCCAATTCTTCTTAGGCTCCACTGTGGCGGTGCTTTTCATCCATCTGGTGGTGCTGGCCTCCTACCTCTTTACTCATACCAACCAGGCGAAGGTATTCACCCTCGCCTTTTGTGTCGGCTTCGCCACCATGCTGGTCTTCGAGACCGTGGCGTTGGTGCTCTTCGTGAACCGAGAAAAGAAGAAAAGACAGGAAAACGTGAACGTGGATTAAACCACTCCGGCACGACAAACACACAACTGGTCGTTCTGCAGATAGCGGGCGGCCAGTTGTTGTATTTTCTGAGGGGTGACAGTGTCGAGAGCCTTGCGGAGATTTTCGGTGAGCTGCTCGGTGACGCAGGTCCCTAACATATCACCAAAGCGGGCGGAACGCTCGAAGACGCCGTCGACGGAACGGATGAAGTCGCCCGCCAGCACCACACGCACCAGGTCGAGTTCCTCCTCGCTCACGGGCTCATTGATGAGACGTTGCAGTTCGTAGAGAATCTCCTTCTCGGCGGCATCGGCGGCGCTGCCGGCCACATCGGCGGTGATGAAGAAGACGATGACACCGCGGTAGACCTGTGTGCGGGCATATATACCGTAGGTGTAGCCCTTGTCTTCACGCAGGTTGCTCATCAGTCGCGAGCCGAAATAGCCACCCAGCAGGGTGGTGAGTATCATGAAATGGGCGTAGTCGGGGTCGTCCCACGACAATGGGAGGATGCGTCCCACGCGCACGGTGGTCTGGACGGAGCCGGAGATTGCTTGTATGTTTGAATGCTCGAATGATTGAGTGCTTGAGTGTGCAAGTGTTTGAATATAGGTATGTGTCGCCGTCGGGGTATCGTGGCCGAAGGCATCGTCGAGGGCAGCGATAAGCCGGTCGCCAACCTTGCCGCTGACGACGATGTCCATATCGCCACCGCGGTGGTATTCTTCATAGAACTTCCGCACGATGTCGAGGTTGAGGCTGTCGGCATCCTCGGGGTCGGCATAGCGTCCCAGAGGATGGTCGGAACCGAAGAGGGCGCTATAGTAAAGCCTCCGAGCCACCTCCGACGACTGCTGACGCAACGACAGAAGTTTCTGACGGCGTTTGTTCTTGAAGACCTCCAGTTCCTCTTCAGGGAAAGCTGGACGGTGGACAATGGCTTCCAGCACAGGTACCAGCGCGTCGAGATGACGGTGGAGGGTATAGAAACTCGAGGAGCAATGAAGCACATCGGAGTTGTTGTCGACGATAATACCTCGATAGTCGAAAAACTCAGAGAGCTGACGCGCATCCATCTCGTTGCTGGCGACAGTGTAGAGGTTGTTGGCAGCACCAGCCACCAGTTTCTGCGGCTGGTAGGCGGTACCGGCCTCATAGAGGAAATCTATCTTTACCAACTCGGTACTCGCCGACGGAAATGCATAAAGTGTGCGGCCGTTGGAGAGGCGATGTTCTTCGGGGAGAAGGGTTTTTATTTCTGGAAGTTGCATCTAAAACAAAACTGTTATTCTGAGGTTAAGTTGGCGGGCGGTGAGGTAGTTCGGGACGCGGCGGGGGATGTTGTCGATGTCGGCCACCCAGAGATAGGAGACGACATTGCGGAAGTTGAAGAGGTTGAACACCTCGATGCCTATCTGGATATCTTCCACCATGCGGAAGAGTTTCTTATGTTTCAAACTTTCGAACTGCGAGAGGCGGATGGTGTTGCCCCAGTCGATACGGTAATAGGCCGGCAGTCGCAGGAAGTCGCCGTCGTTGTTGCCGAAGGGCGTCATGATGGGCATTCCGGTAGCATAGACGAGATTGAGACTCATGCGCCACCATGGCATGTCAGGCACATTGTCCTGCAGGAAGACCTTGAATGAGATGCGCTGGTCGGTGGGCCGGTCGAGCCATCCATAGGCGTCGTCCTCGATATCCTCCTGGGTCTTCATGATAGAGAGGCTGGCCCACGATTCGAGTCCTTTGACGAGCTCTGCGTTGAGACGCACGCTGAGACCCACGGCATACCCTACCGCCGTCTCGTCGGGCTTATAGCGCAAACGCAGGTTGTCGACTTCGTAGGGAATGAGGTCGGTGAGGTATTTGTAGTAGAGGTCGGCAGTGAGGGTGAAGGGCTTGTCCCAGAGGCGGAAACGGTAATCGGTGGTGGCCGTCACCTGCCAGGAATGCTGCGCTTTGGCATCGGGCACCAACTGGCCGTCGTCGCGACGGTATTCGCGATAGAAGGGGGCTTGGCTATACATGCCTCCCGCCAGACGGAAGAGAAGGTCTTTCTGCCCGGCAGGCATGAAATTGATGCTGGCGCGAGGACTCACCGTCCAACGGGGTCCGAAATCATCTACTATTCCGTTGCTCTCCATGTGGGTGGTGTAGATCTGTCCGCGCACACCCAGCAGAACCTTGATGTCGTCGCCACGACGGGTGTAGAAATTCAGCTCGCGCTGCAGGTATCCCGACGTGCGCCAGGTCTGCATCGAGCTGTTAGAATGGGCATAGTGTTGCAAGATAGGATTGACAGGCATATTGGTGCTGTCGCCGTAAGGCAGGATGGTGGAGGGAATGGAGAATCCCGAAGAGTCGACCCATTTCCATTCGCGCAGATGGTCGTCGACCTTCTCAAGTTGCACTTTCAGCCCCATATTCCAACTCCCTAACTTGGCATAGCGGTTGGCCTTGAGGTTAAAGGAGACAATATCGGTGGTGAGGCGGTTGCGGGCATGCTCGAGGAAGGTGCCCACACCGCGGTCGAAGCGTGTGGTGTCGTCGGTAGTTTCGCCGGTAGCTATCTGGTAGAGCCAGTACTGGCTCTGCACATCGTAGCGTTCGCTCTCGTTGATATGCTGCACCGAGAGGCTGCTCTGTACACGCCAGTCTTCGTTGGGTCGCCAGTCGGCGGTGAATGCGCCGAGGAGCGTATTGTAGCGGTCCTGCTCCTGACCGTCGAAATAGATATCTATCTCCATGCCCGGTTGAAGAGCGCTGCCGAAGGCGGTGGTTTGACTTTCGGGTACAAGGCCGTAGACATTGCGAGTGGCTACCGCCAAAAGACCCAGGTGGAGCTTGTCGTTGACCTTATAGCCTAACAGGGCCTGGAGGTCGGTATAGGAGGTGGTGTAGCTGCCTTTGGTGTCCATGCTGCCGAGGAGGTATTGGTTGCTGTGACGACGCAGTCCCACAGCATAGCTCCAGCGCTCCCCCACCCTGCCCTGCAGCGTGGCTGCCCCTCCCAGCAGGCTGAGACTGAACTTACCCTTGATGGTGTGGCGCGAAGAATCCATCACCGGGGCGGTATTACGATAGGTGATGTCGAGGACGGATGAGAGCTTGTCGCCATAGGCCACATCGAAGCCACCGGGCGAGAAGAGGATATTGTCCACCAAGTCGGGGTTGATAATGCTCATGCCCTCCTGCTGACCACTGCGGATAAGCATAGGGCGGAAAATCTCAACACCGTTGATATACACCAGATTCTCGTCGAAAGAGCCGCCGCGGACGGAATACTGGGAAGAGAGTTCGTTGTTCGACTGCACATCGGGCAGCATTTTAATGACCCCTTCGACACCGCCCGTAGGTCCCACAGCCTGGTCGAGCCGTTGGGCATCGATGCGGGTGAAAGTACTCTGACGGTTCTTCTCGTCGCTCACCTCCACAGCCTCTAACTGCGTGGCCATCGGCTTGAGTTGCACGTTGAGCTCGGTACGACCGCGACGCGACACACGTTGCTGCGCAGGCTCATAGCCGGTGAATGAGAAGCGCACTGTGATGCTGTCGTCGCCTTTCAGTGTCAGACGGTAGAAGCCCTTGGCATTGGTGACGGCCCCCGAGCTGTTGCCCGGCACACCGACATTGACGAATTCCAACGGCTGTCCATTCTTGGCATCCGTCACCACTCCTTCCACCACACCTTGCGCCACCGCCATTACAGGCACCGCCGTCAGAAACAGTATATAGAAAAAAAGTCGTTTCATTGCTTTAATAACAATGAAACGACTTTTTTATTGTGTCGTTTCTCGACTAATTATTGCTGTTGGAGGATTTGCTCGCGGCGGACTTTGATGGCCTGAGCCTCTGTTAACATATCGACCTTGGTATAGGAGGTCTCGAGAGCACCCAGGGCATTGAAGAGGTTCACACGCATGGCTTTCTTGGCGTTCTCGTCGGTCAGACCGTCGATGTAAGCCACAGCCTTCTCGAGGTTGGCGATGGACTGACGGTAGAGCTCCTTGGCCTCAGCCTCAAGCTTGTCAATGAGACCCAACTTCTCCTCGTCGAAAGGATCGAGCTGGTTGGCAGCATTGGTCTTGTCGGCAGCGCGGTTGAAGTACATACCACCGAGGCCGAAGTTGGCTTCGAACTGGTTAGGTTTCAGCGTCAGGCTTTCGTTGTACTTGGCGATGGCGCCATCGATGTCACCGCTCTTCTCCAGCACGTCGGCGGAAAGGACGAGCACTAAGGGATAGAGGTCGGCGGAGTCCTTGGTCATATTCAGCACGGTGTTGATCTGCTCCTTGCTTTTCTCGACATTGTCCTCGAGGAGGTAGCCTTCGGCGAGCATCAAGTAGGCCTTGAAATCATTCTTGCAGTTCTTGGTATAGCTGGTGGCCACTTTCATGGCGTTGGCGTTGTCCTTCTTAGCCTTGTAGATGTTGAACAGCGTGCTGTACACGAAGTTGTTGTCGCTTCTCTTGCGCACCATCTGGTTGAAGTACTTGATGGTGTTGGCAGTGTCCTGCGTGGCCACAGAGCTGAGGCCGGCGATGAACATGGCATCGAGGGCAAACTGACCCTTGCCGGAGTTGTTGAAGCCAGTGATCGACTTCTCAGAAAACTCAATGGCTTTAGCAAAATCTTTCTCCTTATAGGCGGCAGAGGCCTGGTTGTAGTACTCGTTGGCCACGAAGCTGAACACCTCGTTCACCTGCTGTGCAAACTCCTGCTTGGTATCGAGACGCTTGCACTCGATGGCGGCATTGTAAGCCTGCTCGGCCCAGTCGGGAGCCAGGTCTTTGTATTTGGGCTTTTTGCTCTGGGCATCGCCACCGATACGGGCATAGATGAGAGCTTTGTAGCACCAGGTCTTGGCATCGTCCTTGGTGTCCTCATGGAGGCTGGCGGCGTCAATCTCGGCCTTGGCCTTGTTGAGGTAGCCCTTTCTCATGTCCTGGAAAGCACTGGAGACGTTGAGCGACTGAGCGCCGGCGGTCAGTGCGAAAGCCGCGAAGGCGGCGGTCATCAGAAACTTTTTCATTTTCATCTTATTTTTTAAAGGTTTTTTTATTCTTTTTCAATCGTTAAACGTTAACCATTAACCGTTAACCTTTACTCTTTAGTATCACCTTCTTCGGAAAAATTGCTTTCGGAAGAAAGATTTTCTTCGCTACCCTCTCCTTCTTGCACACCTTGAACTTCTTGTGTTCCCTCCTGTTCAGCCTGTTCTTCCTCATTCTCAGTGGGGACCTTGGTGATGGAGGCAATGAAGTTCTTGCCACGAAGATCGATAAGTTTCACACCCTGAGTAGCACGTCCGAGGACTCTCAGGTCGGCCACCTTCATGCGGATGGTGATGCCGCTGCGAGTGATAATCATCAGGTCGTGATCCTCGGTGACGTTGGTGACAGCCACCAGCGGGCCGGTCTTCTCGGTGATCTGCATGGCTTTCACACCCTTTCCGCCGCGGTGGACGGTAGCGCGGTAGTCCTTCAGCGAAGAACGCTTACCGTAGCCGTGCTCGGTGACCACAAGGAGGTTCTCCTCCTCGCTGGGCAGGCAGAGCATCTCGATGGCGGCATCGCCGTCGCCGTCCAACTCCATACCTTTCACGCCAGAAGCGCCACGACCCATCGAGCGGAATTCCTTCTCGGGGCAGATCATCACCTTGCCCTTCTTGGAGGCGATGAGCATGTAGCTCTCGCCATCGGTGAGGCAGGCGGTGAGGAGCTCGTCACCCTCGCGAATACCCACAGCGATGATACCGTTGGTGCGCGGACGCGAGTAGGCCTCCAACGGGGTCTTCTTCACGATACCGTTCTTGGTGCACATCACGATGTAGTGGTTGCCCACATACTCGCTGTCGCTCAAGCTCTCGACGTTGACATAGGCTTTCACCTTGTCGCCTGGCTCGATATTGATGCAGTTGAGGATAGGACGGCCCTTCGTGTTCTTCTCGCCCTCGGGCACCTCAAAGGCACGCATCCAGTAGCAGCGACCCTTCTCGGTGAAGAACAGCAGGTAGTTGTGGTTGGTGCAGGTGAAGATATGCTCCACAAAATCTTCCGAGCGCACAGCGCTGCCCTTCGAGCCCACACCGCCGCGGCTCTGGGCGCGGTATTCGGTGAGGGGGGTACGCTTGATATAGCCCATGTGCGAGATGGTGATAACCACCTGCTCATCGGGAATGGTGTCCTCGATGCGGAAGTTGGCGGCATCGTATTTGATGATGGTGCGACGCTCGTCGCCATATTTCTCCTTGAGTTCAGCCAGTTCGCCTTTGATGACCTCCATCAGCACGTCGTGGTTGCCGAGAATCTCCTTACAGCGCTCGATAAAGCGCATCTTCTCGTCGTACTCATCCTGCAGCTTCTGATGCTGCAAGCCGGTGAGCTGGGCCAGACGCATGTCGACGATGGCACGGGCCTGCAGGTCGCTGAACTGGTACTGGTCCATCAGTCCCTGTCGGGCCTCGTCGGGAGTCTTACTGGCGCGGATAAGGGCCACAATCTCGTCGATGATATCAATGGCACGGAGCAGACCTTCCAAGATATGGGCGCGGCGCATGGCCTCGTCCATCTCGAACTGTGTGCGGCGCGTCACCACCTCTTCGCGGTGCTCCACGAAGTACTGGATGAGTTGCTTGAGGTTCAGCAGCTGCGGACGGCCATGCACCAAGGCGATGTTGTTCACGGGGAAACTGCTCTGCAGCTCGGTGAGCTGGAAGAGCTTGTTGAGAATGACGTTGGGAACCACATCGTGACGCAGCATGTAGACCACACGGATGCCGTCCTTGTCGCTCTCGTCGCGGATGTCGGTGATGCCTTCAATCTTGCCGGCCTTCACGAGTTCAGCAGTCTTCTTGATCATCTCCGCCTTGTTGACACCGTAGGGGATGGTCGAAGCCACAATCATGTTGCGGCCTTTGGCATCCTCCTCAATCTCGGTGATGGCGCGGATGATGATGCTGCCACGTCCAGTGGTATAGGCTTCGCGGACACCGTTGTAGCCGTAGATGATACCGCCCAGCGGGAAGTCGGGAGCCTTCACATACTGCATCAGATCCTCGATGGTGATGTCGCGGTTGTCGATGAAAGCCATGCAGCCCTCCAACACCTCCTTGAGGTTATGGGTGGGCATATTGGTGGCCATACCTACGGCGATACCGTTGGAGCCATTGATGAGCAAGTTAGGCAGTTTGGCGGGCAGCACACTGGGTTCCTCACCCTCGTTGTCGTAGGTAGGCACCATATCGACGGTGTTCTTGTCGATATCGGCCACCAGCTCGTTGGAGATTTGCTTGAGGCGGGCCTCGGTGTAACGCATGGCTGCCGGCGAGTCGCCGTCGATGGAACCGAAGTTACCCTGACCATCGACCAGCGTGTAGCGCATCGACCAGTCTTGAGCCAGGCGCACCAAAGCGCCATAGATGCTCGAGTCACCGTGGGGGTGATATTTACCCATCACATCGCCCACAATACGGGCGCTCTTCTTCGTAGGAGTGTTGTAGAGGATGCCGTTCTCGTTCATCGAATAGAGGATGCGGCGGTGTACAGGCTTGAAGCCGTCGCGCACATCGGGCAAAGCCCTTGCCACGATGACCGACATGGCGTAGTCGATATAGGCAGTCTTCATCGTCTGCTCTATGTCAACGCGTTTGATTCTTTCGTTTTCAATAGCCATCGGTAGTCTATAATTATATTATATTATTGTATTCTAAATTATTATGTACATAAGATTCGCTTATGCTAAAAAACAAAGATACAAAAAAATTGGTAATTGAAAATTGAAAAATGAAAATATTTATAAACACCCCACATCTACATCCCCATCCCATAACACACAGCTCTTAACGCTTAACTCCCTTCCATCCCCCTTCCATCCCCTTACCAACTCCTACCACGGTAGGAGTTGGTAAGGTTATCAAAATGTTAAAAAGCGCCTTTTAACTTTTTTTTGCTTGACATGTTACCGTTTTGAGATTATATTTTATGGGTAAAGTTTAAGATTTAAAGTTTAACGTTTAAAGAGGCAGGCGAATTCGGTGGTGATATCCTACACCTTTCCATCTGTCTCCTTATCTCCTAAAAAAGAAAAATATATGGCAAAGCAACGTTTTGGAATCAATGACGGATACCGCGGAAGCGTTGGAACCGTTATCGGATACATGTGGCGCGGCAAGTGGTGCATGCGTGCCCGTCCTCGTTTCGTGCGCAATCCGCGTACACAAAAGCAGCAGTCGAACCGGCTGCTTTTTAGACAGATGGTAGCCCTGGCGGGGTGCATGAAACTGGCGCTCCGCAAGGGACTGCACGTGCTCTCGATGGCACAGCACATCACGGAGTGCAACTACTTCGTGAAGTACAACAAGGCCTGCTTTTCGCTGGACAGCGAAGGGCGGATGGCTGTGGACTGGGAGGGGCTGATTGTCAGCGACGGGGCGCTGGCGGCACCGCTATTTAGCACCCCCCTACCCCCCTCGCAAGGGAGGGACGGAGGACGCGAGGGAGGTCAGGGGGGTGCCATCGTCATCCCCTTCGCCACCTGCGCCCCTGACGAGCGAGGCAGCGGCGATGACGAAGTGTACCTCTACGCCTACTGCCCCGAGGCCGGCGAAGGGCGACTGAGCACCCCCGCCTACCGCCGCAGCCAACAGGTTTCCATCACCCTGCCGGAAACATGGCAAGGCAAAGAAGTGCACCTCTACGGCTTCGCCGTGGACCACAAAGGCACCGCCAGCCCCACAACCTACATCGGTGTGCTGGAGGCTGAGCCCATCGAAACACAGCGTACTGTATCACAAGAAAATGACGATTCCCCGTCGTCCTCTATAATGCCTTTACCTCTTGGGAAAACACATCATAAAAATTCAGTGTCATCACGACCATCCAGTCTAACATTTTCTCCAGATTCTGAGAGTCAGAAAAATCAATATCGGCCTGGACTGCGATGGTCTTGTCCTTAGCGGCAGGGTTAGCATCCCAAGTGGGTTCAAAACCAAGCTTTTGGTTAATCTCAGCCTTACGGGCCAGCAATGCCGGGAAATAGCTTTCAACTGCCTTGTTATATCCGCTTTATAGAAAACATGAACGGGCAGAGTGACAATTCACATTGCTTTGTTGAAAAGAAACTCTGGCACGGAAGTTGCAATACATATATTTGTAGTATTTTTGCAAAAAATTAAAACCTCATTGAATGGAAGCGAATCTGAGTGAAAATACAAGGAAGGCAATCTCTTTCAGCCGCGACGAAGCCATACGTCTGAAAAACGGCGGCATCGGCGTGGAGCACCTCTTTCTGGGTATGGGACGCCTCGAGATATGTTCGGCGATGACGATGTTGGAGACCTTGGGAGTCGACACCGTGGCACTGCGCGGCAAGCTGGAAAACCAAGTGGGTCAAACCGCCAGCGAGGTGCGCTACGCTGAAGACAGCGAGATTCCCATGCTGCGTCAGACAGAGAAGGTGCTGCGTCTGAGCTATCTAGAGAGCGTGAAACTGAAGTCGCCCGAGATACGCACAGAGCACCTTATCCTGGCCATGCTGCAGGAGGGCGACAATCTGGTGGCTAACCTGCTGAACAAGGAGGGTGTGGATTACGACCGCTTCGCCAAACTGGTGCGCTCAGACAGCGGCGTAGAACCCGGCCGCATGCCGGATTTCAGCAGCCAAACAAGTGAGGACGACAACGACGATGCCTTCGCCGACCCCTTAATAGAGAGTGGAAAGAGCAAGGTAGAAAGTGGGAAGCAGAAGAGTGGCACGCCGGCATTGGAGAATTTCGGACGCGACCTCACCAAGTTGGCTGAAGAGGGCAAGCTCGACCCCATCGTGGGACGCCAGAAAGAGATGGACCGCATAGCCCAGATTCTCTCGCGCCGCAAGAAGAACAACCCCATCCTTATCGGCGAGAGCGGCGTAGGAAAGAGTGCTATCGCAGAAGGTCTGGCCATTCGTATTGCCGAAGGTCGCGTGCCCCGCACACTCTACGGCAAACGCCTGTTGAGCTTAGACCTCGCAGGTCTCGTGGCTGGTACGAAATACCGCGGACAGTTTGAGGAACGCATGAAGGCCGTCATCAACGAACTGGAGCAGCATCCCGAAATCATCATCTTCATCGACGAGATACACACCATCGTGGGTGCCGGCTCGGCAAGCGGCAGCCTCGATGCCAGCAATATGTTCAAGCCTGCGTTGGCTCGCGGCGTCATTCAGTGCATAGGCACCACGACGCTCGACGAATACCGCCAGTATATCGAGAAAGACACCGCCCTCGAGCGCCGCTTCCAGAAAGTGCTTGTTGAGCCCGCCACCTCGGAGGAGACTCTCGAAATCTTGAATAATATCAAGGAGAAATACGAAGAGCATCACTTAGTGAAATTCAGTCCTGCGGCTGTGAAAGCCTGCGTGGAACTGACGGAACGTTATGTCAGCGACCGTCTGCAGCCCGACAAGGCCATTGATGCCCTCGACGAAGCGGGCGCACGTGTGCATATCGCCAATATGCAAGTACCGGAGGAGATAGTGAATCTCGAACAAGAGGTGGCAAAGGTGGCGGCGCGCAAGAAAGAGGTGCTGGCCACCAAACGCTACAGTGAGGCGGCCGAACTACGTGACCAGGAGCGCGATTTGACGAGCAAGTTGGAGGACATGAAACGTCAGTGGGAAGCCGATGAGCGTGAACGGCAGGTAACCGTCACCGACCAGGATGTCGCTGCCGTGGTGGCCATGATGACAGGCGTACCCATGGAACGCATCGCCGAGAGTGAGAGCAACCGCCTGCTGAGCATGGAGAAAGAGCTGAAAGGCAGTGTGGTGGGTCAGGACGAAGCCATCGCCCAGATAGCCAAAGCCATCCGCCGCAACCGTGCCGGTTTGAAAGACCCCAACCGCCCCATCGGTAGCTTCCTCTTCTTAGGTCCCACCGGCGTTGGCAAAACCTACCTCACCAAGATTTTGGCGAAATACCTCTTCGACAGCGAACAGGCGATGATACGCATCGACATGAGCGAATATATGGAGAAGTTCGCTGTGAGCCGCCTTATCGGAGCGCCTCCGGGATATGTTGGCTACGAGGAAGGTGGTCAGCTCACCGAGCGTGTGCGTCGCAAGCCTTACAGCATCGTGCTGCTCGACGAGATAGAGAAAGCACACCCCGATGTCTTCAATGTACTGCTGCAGGTGCTCGACGACGGCCAACTCACCGATGGCATCGGCCGCAAGGTGGACTTCCGCAACACCATCGTCATCATGACCTCAAATGTCGGCAGTCGCCAGTTGAAAGACTTTGGCGTCGGTGTCGGTTTCAGTACCAAAGCGCGCGAGTCGGAGAAAGCGCAGATGCAGCGCGACGTGATAGAGAAGAGTCTTAAGAAAGCCTTTGCGCCTGAGTTTATCAACCGTATCGACGATATTATCTACTTCAACTCGCTGGGTCGCGAGGAGATACACAAGATTATTGATATCGAGTTGCGCGGTCTCTTCGGACGCATCCGTAAGATGGGCTTCGAGGTGGAAATGGACGAGAAGGCCAAGGACTTCATCGTCGCCAAGGGTTGGGACGAGCAGTACGGTGCCCGCCCGCTACGCAGAGCCATCCAGCGCTATGTGGAGGACGACCTCGCTGACCAGATTATCAAGTCGGACATCCTGCCGGGCGATACCATACGTGTCACTGCCGACGAGGAGCATGTTTTCTTCGACATCGAAAAAGGAGAAACCTCGAAGCAGCTTGATGATGTCATCGCCACCGAAACGGTGGAGGCATAATTAAAGATTAGAAATAATAGATAAAAATAAAAGGAGCTCACTTGAGCTCCTTTTATTTATACAGTTTTTTTAGTTTAGAAGTTGTACTTTACCAAGACACAGATACGGTGGTTATCCACTTGGTGAAGGTTGTCGTTGTCAAGGATGGTGCCGTCTGTAGCGAGGTCGCCATAGGTACAGGCGGTCCACTCGTACTCGAGGCCGATATTGAAGGCCTTGACATTGTAACTGATGGAGGGGGCGATACGGTAGACGCTATTGAGATGAGTAAAGTTCTCACCGCCCTTCATATAGATGCGATAGTCGTTCGTACCGAAATCGTAGAGGTCCTTCCCTGCCCCAAGGTTCTTTATGTAGCCAAAGAAAAGGTTGTAGCGAACCTTTTTGCCATAGGCAATGTTGAGATAGCTAATGGTGGAACGCAGCGGAGCATAACTCCACGAGCCATCAGCATTGACATCAGAGACACCGTAGCCCACTAACTGGTTAAGATGGCTGGTATTGGCAGCAAGAAGCGTGCGGAACTTCACACTCCAGTCGCCTTCAACATACTGAGCGTAAAGCGTGGGAGTGATGGAAGACACCGATTCGTCGACTTTTTTGGTGACACCGGATACCAAAGCATGCGTGCGGGGTTTGATGGTTTGAAAATCGCAACCCAGCTGAGCATACCAGGGCCCCTGCTTGAAGTTGAGTCCGAGGAAAGCCTCGGGCCACAGGGCGTTGTTAGCGAAGTCAATGCTGTTGGTACTGGCAGGATTGCTGGCACTGGTAGGACCGTTGTTCATGTACTGTAGCTGGTAGAGCAGTGCGGCAGTGATTCCAAAGGAGCCAAAATAGCGGATGCCACGTACCTGGGGTGTGCGGCTGTGGGGACGGAAGGGAGCACCGGCAGCCATACCCAGTACCTCGGGCATAATGTCGCCACTGAGGGGATGCCAAGTCTGACCCACCAAGAGTTCACGAGACCCTTTCTCGTCTTTCGAGGAGAGTTTGACGAAAGCCTGACGGATACGCAGCACCATATTGTTGGAACCGAAACCTCCGAAGTCGGCCTCGATCTTACCGCTGCTCTGCATACCGAGCAGTTCGGGTCCTTCAAGGTTCAAGCCAACACGCGTGGTGAGTGCCTGCAGCTGGGCATGGGCCACATCATTGAGGTCCTCGCTCTTGTCCTCATTCCACTTCTGGTCGTAGGGGATCATGTTGTACTCACCTCCCACAACGGTGTAGGTCTTACGGCTGTCGAAATTGAAGTAGTTGCGCACAAAGCCGTAGGGCTTCACGGTGACCTGCGCCGCCGCCGAAACGGCGACGCAAACCATCGCAAATATTATTATGCTTTTCTTCATGTCTCTCATTAGTTAAACAGCCCAAGCTTGCCGGCAAGGAGCAGGCCTGCATAGGCCACTATCAAGCCGAAGATTCCCACAAAGACACCCACCTTGGCCATATCGCCGGTCTTGATGAAGCCCTTGGCGTAGGCCAGCGCGTTGGGAGGTGTGGAGATGGGGAGCGACATAGCCAGCGACGAGGAGACGGCCACCGCGATGAGCAACATGGCCACTCCGCCGAGGGGGGCCAGCTGCTCCTGCATACCCATGCCGACAGCGGCCAGGATGGGCACCAGGATAGCGGCCGTGGCACTGTGGCTCATAAAGGTTGCCATCACGATGCAGAGGATACCGCTGCCGATAAGCACGGCCATCACTGGCCAGCTACTGAAGGGAATGCTCTCCACCAGATGGAGGGCCAGTCCCGTCTTATCGAGTCCAACTCCGAGGGCAAAGCCACCGGCAACGAGCCACAGCACATCCCAGTCGACCTTGGCGAAGTCCTTCTTGTCGAAAACGCCGAAGACGGAGAAGACTGCAAAGGGTATTAGTGCCACAATGAACGAGTTGATGCCCGTCCATTTGCCCGTGAGCCACAACAGGATGGTGGCCACAAAGGTGACATACACCAGCTTGGCCTTGGGGCTCTTGTCGAATTCTCCTTCGATATTCACCTCCAGGGTGAGGCCCTGACGGAAGGGGAACATCTTGAAGAGGAAGACCCACGAGACAAAGAGGATGATAAGCATCACGGGGACCATCACTATCATCCACTGCATAAAGTCGACGCCACTGCCACCCATCGTGTCAGTCATATACTTCACGGCGATGGTGTTGGGGGGCGTTCCAATCGGGGTTCCTATACCGCCGATATTGGCAGCCACTGGTATTGAGAGGGCCATACCGATACGGCCGCGTCCGTCGACAGGCATCTTGGCCAACACGGGGGTCAAGATAGCCAGCATCATGGCGGCGGTGGCGGTATTCGACATGAACATAGAGAAGATGGCGGTGACAAGAATGAAGCCAAGCATCACCATACGTGGCTTCTTGCCGAAAGGCTTCATCAACACTCTCGCCAGAGCGGCGTCGAACTTATACTTCGAGGCGGCAATGGCCAGCACGAAGCCTCCCATGAAGAGCATGATTGTAGGATCGGCGAAAGCGGCCATGATGGCCTTGTAGCTGATGGCGTTCTCGGGCAACACTCCTTCCGGACGGAAGAAGGTCACCATGCTGTCACTCGTGGTGAGCAGCATCAGCACCATCACCATCACCGAGGTGGTCCATATCGGCACAGGCTCGGTAATCCACATCGCAGCGGCAAAAATAAACAAGGCTATGACGCGCTGCTCCACAACCGTCATACCTGCAATCCCAAACCAATCGGTAGGTATGCACCATGCAAAGAGTGACAATGCAAGGCTAATCACCAATCCAATGATTTTCTTCTTTTCCATTACTTCTATAAAAGTTTAGTGGTTATAGGTTATAGGTTATCGAATGGTTAGTGGTTATGGGTTATTGGTTATTGAAAGGCTGCCGCGGTCGTTGTTGTCGGTATTTCGACTGCGCAAGCCTCTATAACCTATCTGCCTGACCTATGGTCACGGCCTGCGACCTTGTGGAGCAAACCTATAACCTATAACCTATAGGTTAGAGAAAGGCTCCCGCAGTCGTGTTGCGTAAGCGTCAATAACCTATAACCAATAACCTATAACCTTTTAAGGCGCAAGCCTCTATAACCAATAACCTATAACCTATAACCTATAAACTATTAATCTCCAAGCGTCGCCACCATAACGGCCTTAATCGTGTGCATACGGTTCTCGGCCTCGTCAAAGACGATGCTGTTCTCGCTCTCGAACACCTCCTCGGTCACCTCGATACCGTTCAGACCGAACTTCTCGTGCACGTCGCGGCCGGCCTTGGTCTCCAGGTTGTGGTAGGCGGGCAGGCAGTGCATGAACTTGCACTTGGGGTTGCCGGTTTTCTTCATCAGAGCGGCGTTCACCTGGTAGGGCATCAGCATTTTGATGCGCTCTTTCCACACGCTGTCGGGTTCACCCATGCTCACCCAAATGTCGGTGTAGATAAAGTCGAGGCCCTTCACGCCCTTCTCCACATCGTCAGTGACGGTGAGTTTGGCGCCCGTCTCTTTGGCGATAGCCTGGCACTGCTTCACAAGATCTTTGCTGGGCTGAAGTTTCTTGGGGGCGATGATGCGGATATCCATGCCCATCTTCACGCCGCCAACCATCAGGCTGTTACCCATGTTGTAACGGGCATCACCGATATAGGCGAACTTCACTTGGTTCAGGGGCTTGTCGCTATGCTCCTGGATGGTCAGGAAGTCGGCCAAAATCTGCGTGGGGTGAGCCTCAGCGGTCAGACCGTTCCACACGGGCACGCCGGCGTATTCAGCCAACTCCTCGACGGTGGCCTGATCGAAGCCACGATACTCGATGCCGTCGAACATCCTTCCCAGCACGCGAGCCGTGTCTTTCATGCTCTCTTTGATGCCAATCTGGCTGCCCGTGGGGCCCAGATAGGTCACATGGGCACCCTGGTCTTTGGCGCCAACCTCGAAGGCGCAGCGGGTGCGGGTCGAGGTCTTCTCGAAAATCAGGGCAATATTCTTGCCAGTGAGGGTTGGTTTCTCGGTGCCTGCATATTTGGCACGTTTCAGTTCGCGCGCCAGGTCAAGCAGGTAGTTAAGCTCCTTCGGCGAGAAGTCGAGGATTTTCAGAAAATTGCGGTTTCTTAAATTGTAAGCCATAATAATTAATTTTGAATTATGAATTTAACTTTCTTCTTTTAACGGCGAATTAAACTAATTTCTCTAAGCTTGCGCAGCTATTTATTTCTGGCTAATTACTCGAATGCTTGCGCGACAAATTAGAGTAATTAGCTCTTAATTGACCTGCGTAGCTTCGAATAATTAGCATAATTCGCCGTTTATTATCTGACGATACGGGTGCCGCAGCTCGGGTTATCCAACTGACCCGCCTCGGTGATGATGCACTGTCTGTCAGCCCGGACACCGGGTCCGCCGTGTTCCACGAACATGATGGCGGCACGCACCTTCGGAGCCATAGAGCCCTCGGCAAACTGACCCTCTTCGAGGAGTTTCTTGGCCTGCGCCACCGTGATGGTGTCTAGCGCCTGCTCGTTCTCCTTGCGGAAGTTGATATACACCTTCGGCACATCCGTGAGGATGTAGAACTCGTCGGCACCGATTTCCACCGCGCAGAGGGCACTGGCAAGATCCTTGTCGATGACAGCCTCCACGCCACGCACATAGTCGCTCTCCTCCACCACCGGAATGCCGCCGCCACCCACCGTGACGACAATATTGCCGGCCGTGGCCAACTGCTTCACAATCTTGATATTGTTGATGCGCACAGGCTTCGGACTTGCCACCACCTTGCGCCAGCCGTTACCCTTCGGGTCTTCAGCAAATGTTGAATTTTGAATCTTGAATTTTGAGGGCAGGGGAGCGTCCGGTTCAAAATTCGAATTTCGTAATTCAAAATTCTCAGGCAGGGGAGCGTCCGGTTCAAAATTCGAATTTCGTAATTCAAAATTCTCAAAGAGCTGTTCCTTCGTGTAGTAAGGTCCCACAGGCTTCGTCGGGTTTTGGAACATAGGATCAAGCTTGTTGACAGCCACTTGCGTGACGAGGGTCACAACATCACGTTGGATATCATTGCGAGCCATCACGTTGCGCAATCCCATCTCAATCATGTAGGCAATACTGCCCTGCGTCTCGGCCACACAGAAGTCCATCGGCATAGCCTCCACGCCCACGGCCTTTCCAGCCTCATGCTGCAGCATCACGTTGCCCACCTGGGGACCGTTACCGTGACCAATCACCACATTATAGTTTCTTTTCAGTAGGGCGCAGAGGCTCTCACAGGTATTCTCCACGTTCTCCAACTGTTCTTTGTAGGTCCCTTTCTGACCGCTGCGAAGCAGTGCATTTCCGCCAAAAGCGACGACAGCAAGTTTTCTCATTTTATACTATTTTCTTCGTTATCAAAAAATTACACTTCCCACCCCGAGGAATGGAAAGTGCAAATGTACGAAAAAAAAACAATATCTTACAATTTATTTTAGGTTATTGGTTATTGGTTATTGAATGGCTGCCGCGTCAGCTTCTTTAAACTTTAAACTTTAAACTTTAAACTTTATAAATGTTTTATTATAAAAAGAGCATCAGTACGACCATCGTCGTACATGATATGAAGAACATAGGATGCGGAACAAAGAGCTCTGATATCAAGTGCGAGAGAGTCCGTTGTCACCGATTCTCGCATCAATAAACGTCCTTGCATGTCAAAAACCGACACTGTCCGCATTCCTTTTGCAGGTATATGGAGGTACCCTGTGGTGGGGTTGGGATAGATGGAAACAGGCATGTCAAGAACGGAATCTCGAGCATCTTCAATATCAAGATTATCGTTGAATAATTCCACAAGGTCGAGCGTCAATAGTTGGGCAGGATGCGTCAAGCCATAGGCCTCCAGACGCTCGCAGGTCAAAAAGTAATGGAGTCCGTCGATGCTCGCTATTCCCTCCGTCTGGCACCCCATCCCGTTTGTCAGGCCTACCCTCACCTCCTGTCCTGGAACAGAATCACTACAGGAAAACCCTTTGACAACAAAAATGAATGGCGAACATAGCATATCATATCCACACAACACCAATCGTCCGCCATCTCGTGTGTAACAGGCACCTGTCACAAGTCCCCGGGTGTCGAGGTCAAAAAGTTTCCGTGCCTCCCAGCGGCCTGGCTCTTTTGGAATGGTGTAACAGCCACTGCCTAGGCTGGCCCACTGTTTGGTAAATAGCAGCAGTGCTGTATCAGTCGTCACAAAAGCCTCACAGTCGAAGTTCCTCGCATTATCACTTGAACGGTCTGGATAGGAAAACCAAATGGTGTCAAACACGACGTTACCTGATACCAAATTCTCCTTTGATAGCCTCAGCACATGCAAGTCGCTTCTCACACCGTTGTTGTCTCCAAAATCGCCCAAATAGAAATATTCGTCATCTTGTGTCACCTCTTCCATATCATAGACCAAACCCTGGAGAACCACCGAATCGATAATTTCAGCGTTGAGAGTATCAAGGGCATAGAGCACTAGTGGTCCATGGTCGTTGCAACTCCATAGTTTACCGTCGAAGAAAAAAAGTGACGAAGTACCCTCTATCCGGGTAGGCAAATCACCCACAACCGTCGCCGTCAGATTGTCTTGTCCTTGCGAAAAAGACGGGAAAAACACCAGCAGAAGACATGAGAGAAAATGAGAATGTTTCATTTTTCCAAACACTATTTTACTTCTGCCTCGACAGCCTTACGGTTCCAGAGGCGAAGGAACTTCTCCACGCGCTTGCGGCTGTAGCCTTTGTTTTCCTCCAAGGATTCAGATTCTTGAATATGGATAGGTTTCCCTTCGCTGTTAAGTACCACGAAGACGGGGTATCCGAAGCGACCTGGATTGCCGAGGAAACGCATAGCCTCAAGGTTCTTGTTGCCTTTGGAGTAGTTGACATGGATATAGACGTAGTTCTCCTCAATGAGGGGAGCCACAACACTATCGTTTTTGGCGAACTGGGCGAAACGGACGCACCAAGGGCACCAGTCGCCGCCCACCTGACACAACACATAACGTTCGGTCTTCTGTGCCAATTCGGTGGCCTCGCGAATCTGTTTCATGGCATCGATACTCTCGTCATAGACCTTCGTCTGTGCCTGAGCGAAGGTAAAAAGCAGCAATGTGGTAAAAAAAATTCTTTTCATCGTCAAAATAATAAAGTCCAACCAGTTGAACTAGTGTTTCTAGTTGAAATAGTTGGACTAGTTTATTAAAGAATACTCGTTCCAACCGTCATTTTCTAACGGTTGTCGGCAAAGCCGGCCCCTTCTTACCAGGCGAAGAGAGGACGGTTCTGCATCATCTCGTTGACCTGGCCGGTGATCTTGGCACGGACGGCCTCGTCGGTCGGGTTGCAGAGCACGGTGTCGATCATATCCACGATGACGGGCATGTCGGCTTCCTTCAGGCCACGGGTGGTGATGGCGGGCGTTCCGACGCGCAAACCGCTGGTCTTGAAGGCGCTGCGGCTGTCGAAGGGCACCATGTTCTTGTTCACCGTAATGTCGGCAGCCACGAGTGCGTTCTCGGCTTCCTTACCGGTCAGTTCGGGGAACTTGGTGCGGAGGTCGATGAGCATCAGATGGTTGTCGGTGCCGCCGCTGATGACCTTGTAGCCCTTGTTGACGAAGGCTTCGCACATCACCTTGGCGTTCTTCATCACCTGCTGGATGTACTGGTCGTCGCCGTCGGTGAGAGCCTCGCCGCAGGCAACGGCCTTGGCGGCGATGCTGTGCTCCAGAGGCCCCCCCCGGGTACCCGGGAACACGGCACTGTCGAGAACCGCGCTCATCTTCTTGCTC